>Ga0209937_1000002_pt1 | contig 267979 bp, 337 predicted proteins | sample SalPon1_B_H2O_MG_FD_185699 | JGI IMG/M metagenome (GOLD analysis project Ga0209937, IMG submission 185699) | Salt pond water microbial communities from South San Francisco under conditions of wetland restoration - Salt Pond MetaG R1_B_H2O_MG... | ecosystem: Environmental > Aquatic > Non-marine... | reverse complement strand
TAGCAAAAGGAATTATTCAAGGAGTGGATTATGTGCCTGATGGTGTTAGAAAAGATTTAAAGAGAGCGGATAGAATTACGTGGTGGCTTCGTTGGTGGAGAAAGTGGGCTCTTCAAGACGCAGTAAGAACTAAAACAGATAGAATTAAAGCCTCTGATGATTTAACTCCAGAAGAACAAAATGACAAAATATTAGAGTTAGAAAAAGAATTTGAAAAAATTACTAAAACACCATTTAACATTGGTGTAGTCAATGATTCTTTGAGTCTTAAGGATTATTTCTCTCGTATTACAATGGACCATTGGAAGAGTATGTTTGAGCAATCTCCCCAAGTCAATGAGATAGAGTGGAAGGCAGATATGACACCTATAGAACTCCACGCAAAACTACGAACAGCAGAAGAAGAGTGGAAAGAAAAACAAGAACAAGAACTTGAAATGGAGCCAGATGACCAAATCATTATTGATTACGGCAAATATGCGTGGGTCAAATTAGACAGAGAATATTGTGAGTTGGAAGGCAGAGCAATGGGCCATTGTGGCAATACAGCAACACCCAAAGAAGGCGACCGTATATTAAGTTTCCGTACAAAGGTATCTGGAGAAAAACAACGCCCGCACCTTACATTCATACTTGATAAAAATGGATATCTTGGTGAAATGAAAGGCAGAGCTAACGAAAAACCCAGTGAGAAGTATCATCCTTACATTATTGACTTATTACAAAAAGATTTTGTTAAAGGTATAAAAGGTGGTGGCTATTTGCCAGAAAGTAATTTTTCTATCACTGACTTAGATCAAGAACAAATGAATGCATTAATTTCTAAAAAACCATCCCTAATGACACCTGAGGAAGCATACACATATGCTGTAGAAAAGGTTGGGGGCAGATGGCCAGAGGGTGAAGAAGTAATTGCACAGTCACCAAGATATGCTCTCTATTATGCTCAAGATTTTATTAAAGAAAGATGGCCAGAGGGCGAAAGAGCAATTGAACAAAAACCAAATTACGCTTACATATATGCTCGCGACGTTATAGAAGGCAGATTTCCAGAAGCAGAGGATGCAATTCTACAAAAGGGGATATCGGGACCAATTGTCACTTACGCTAAAGATGTTATCGGCGGAAGATGGCCAGAAGCGGAAGATATTATCAAGCAAGATCCGGGGTATTCTTACATGTATGCCAACCGGGTCATTAATGACAGATGGCCAGAGGCAGAAGACATAATTAAAACAGAACCAGATGTGGCTTATTTGTATGCTAAAGATGTTGTTCAAGGAAGGTGGCCAGAAGGCGAGGAAGTGATTAAACAAGATCCGGATTCTGCTTATATGTATGCTAAAGATGTGATTAAAGGCCGATGGCCAGAGGCGGAAGATGTGATTAAACGTGATGAACCTCTTTGGGAATTATACAAAGGATTCGTAAAAAACAACGATGAGTAAAACAATGGAAGGGGTTCTAATAAAGAACCCACATAAACAAGAAAGTTATTCAGAAGAACAGTTAATAGAGTTTGCCGCGTGTGCTGACCCCAATACTGGACCACAATATTTTCTTAAGAATTTCTTTTACATTCAGCATCCCACCAAGGGAAGAATGTTGTATGCCCCATTTGAGTTCCAAACCCGTTTGATTGATACCTATCATAATTACAGATTTTCTATATCAATGCTCCCCAGACAATGTGGCAAAAGCACATGTGCTGCGGGTTATCTACTATGGTATGCAATGTTTGTCCCAGACTCAACAATATTAGTTGCAGCACACAAATATTTGGGTGCTCAGGAAATAATGCAACGCGTTCGTTATGCTTATGAATTGTGTCCAGATCATATTAGAGCAGGTGCAACAAGTTATAACAAAGGCAGTATAGAGTTTGATAATGGTAGCCGAATAGTATCACAAACAACAACTGAAAATACCGGTCGTGGTATGAGTATAACACTATTGTATTCTGACGAATTTGCATATGTCAGGCCAACTATTGCCAGAGAGTTCTGGACTTCTATATCACCAACACTCTCAACTGGTGGTAAAGCAATTATTACTTCAACACCAAACTCAGATGAAGATCAGTTTGCTTACCTATGGAAAGGTGCTAACAAAACAGAAGATGAGTTTGGCAATAAAACAGAATTAGGCATAAATGGGTTTAAAGCATTCCGAGCATACTGGCAAGAACATCCTGATAGAGATGAAAAATGGGCGGCTGAACAACGTGCTGCACTGGGTGACGATAGGTTTGAGCGAGAACATGAATGTTCTTTTTTGATTCAGGATGAAACACTTATTGCCCCCGCCAAGTTAATTGATTTAGAACCATCAGAACCACTATACAAAACTGGTGAAGTTCGTTGGTATCATCGCCCTAAAAAGGGTAATATATATGTAGTAGGATTAGACCCAAGTTTGGGTACAGGTGGTGATTTTTCTGCAATCCAAGTTTTTGAGGCAAATACCTCAACACAAGTTGCAGAGTGGAAAAACAATCGTACTGACATTCCTGAACAAATAAGAATTCTTGCTGATATATGCAAACATATTAATGAAACGGTTAATGACGTCAATAGTATCTACTATTCTGTTGAGAATAATACCATTGGTGAAGCATCACTTATTTCTATTGCTGATTATGGCGAAGAGAATATACAAGGATATTTTCTAAGTGATAGCAAACAACCAAGCGGTAGTGGTGGTGGAAGAAGACTGAGAAAAGGATTTAACACCAGTAATAAACCAAAATTAGCAGCGTGTTCTAAATTAAAAACAATGCTTGAAGCAGAGAAAATGCAGATTTTTAGTCGGTCATTGATGAGTGAATTAAAAACATTTGTTGCACGTGGTGCAAGTTATGCAGCAAAGCCGGGAGAGACTGATGACCTTGTAATGGCAACCGTATTGGTAGTCAGAATGTTACAACAATTACAGAACTACCACGTTGAATTAACCAGCCAAATGAGTGACCACGGTGAGCGGCGTGACCCAATGCCATTCATTGCAATGTTCTAACAATAAATACTATATTGGGTAAATAACAGTATGGCAGAACAAGAAAACACACCGAAACAACTATTTGACCTCTTAGTTAGCAAAAACTTTGATCCAAAAGCCCTGAACAGTCAAGGAAAGGCTACAATGGATCCAAGTGAGGCTGATATGTTCAGTTTCAATTTTGTGACGCCTGAAAAGAATTATGGCACAGTTGTAGTTCTGTTAGACTCTGATAGCAATTTAGAAGTTTTTTATGGTAACAACATAGTAAATGCTATGACTGGAAAAGACAGAAACCGTTGGTATGATTTTCTTTATCAATTGCGTATGTTTGCCAAAAGCAACACCAAACAATTCGGACTTAATAATCTAAACCGCCTAAAGTATAGAATGCAGTCAATGTCTGCTATACAAGAGAATTTATTTGAAGGTTATTATGGTACAAGAAAAACCAGTTACCAAGACCAACCACAAAAGACTCGTTTAATAATCAAACATTCTAAAAAGTTAGGCGACGAAGATGCACGATATAGAAATATTTCGTCACTATTTGTTGAGAATGGTGAAGGTGAAAGATTTAAGTTACCTTTTAATAATCTATCTGCTGGTAGAGCAATGAGCCGCCACGTTGCAGAAGGTGGCAATCCGTATGACCCATTTGGTCAGCATATTTCTGAGATGGTTTCGCAAATTAAACTATTAAGTGGATTTACAAGAGCCAATCGTAATCGTGAATTGACAGAAGATGCACAGAATCTTTACGAGTTGGCAGAAGAATTTAAGAATAGATTGCAAAAGCGTGTTAAACGTATGGCCAGTCGTCGTGGTTATCACAAGTATATTGAGGGTTGGCAACCAAGTGACATTGAACCACAAGAAGAAGTGGTTGAAGCAGTTAGAGAAATGTTTGCGGTACCACGTGTTGATCAGAGAATTGAAAATGCTGCACCTGTGTTAGCAAAATTAAAGCAAGAAGAAGAAATGCGTGAGTTAAACGAATTTGAAGAATGGACACAACAGGTCACTGAAGGAACATGGGATCTTCCAGAAAGTCGTCGTCAGCAAGAAGAACTGCGGCAAATGTTTAAAAACGAAATAACAGTCGGTCCTGATGCAATAAATGCAACTGAGCGGTTGTATAATATTATTGGTGATGATAAACTATATGATGACTTGGCAGAATTAGCAAGAAAGACCCCAGATGCTGATGCCAGACCACTAATTCAAAATCGTCTTAAGGAGTTTGGTATTCAAATTTCTGGTGTTACAGATGTCAAAGTTGATAACATTGATGAAGAACATGACCTTGATACTGGTGATGTGATTACATCAGACCGCGACAAAGATGATGAAAAAAATTATCTCCAACCAAAATCAGATCCAGAATTAGAGGAAGATGTAACTAATCCCGAAGACAGCGGATTAGAAGATCTTAAACGTCTTCTCGGTATTCAAAAATAATACCAAAATCTTTTAAAAAACACTTGACTTAATAAATAGGATTGTATATACTACGAAGTGGTGTATGCACAGGCATATTACTAGGCATAACACTAGGCATTTACAAGGCTAATAGAGGAAAACTTAATGACATCACTAGCAGAAATTCGTCAACGACTCCAAGCCGCAGAGTCAAAACAAGACGGTCAAACCACCAGCGGCGACAACGTAATTTACCCACACTGGAAAATGGAAGAAGGCGGCAGCAGTTTGCTTCGTTTCTTGCCTGACGGTGACGACAAAAACACATTTTTTTGGGCAGAACGGCAAATGATCCGACTTCCGTTCAATGGTATCAAGGGTCAGGCTGACAGCAAAAACCTGTATGTACAGGTACCTTGTGTAGAAATGTGGGGAGATTCTTGCCCAATTCTAGCAGAAGTTAGAACTTGGTTTAAGGACGCATCACTTGAAGATATGGGACGCAAATATTGGAAAAAGCGTAGCTATGTTTTCCAAGGATTTGTTCGCGAGAACGCACTCGCAGATGACACACCGCCTGAGAATCCAATTCGACGGTTTATTATTGGCCCACAGATTTTTAATATTATTAAAAGTGCATTGATGGACCCAGAACTAGAAGAGTTGCCAACCGATCTTGACGCTGGACTTGATTTCCGTATTAACAAGACATCAAAGGGCGGATATGCTGATTATTCTACTTCCAAGTGGTCACGCAAAGAAACACCACTAACTGAAGAAGAACAAGCGGCAATTAATACTTACGGGTTATTCAACCTTTCTGATTTCTTGCCGAACCGACCATCTGAAGAAGGTCTTCGCGTTATGAAGGAAATGTTTGAGGCCAGCGTTGATGGTGAGGCATACGATCCAGATCGTTTTGGTGCATACTACCGACCAGCAGGAATGTCTGCTCCGGCTGGAAACAGTGCCCCTTCAGCACCAGCACCAGCATCCACTTCTACCCCAGAGCCAGAGCAGACTGCATCAGAACCTGATCCTGCACCAGCAGAAGCTGATGCAGAGCCAAAGTCTGATGGCGGAACTCAAAAAGCAGAAGATATCTTAGCAATGATTCGGTCTAGACAGTCTAGTTAAACTAGATCAGCAACAGGGCTATGTTGAAAATAATCATATAGCCCTAATTATTTTTCACGAATGATAGAAAACCAAAAATATATTTCAAAAATAAACAAACATACTGATGCAGTATTAGATGTTACATTGTCTGACCATATTCATGGGTTTGATATTAATTACTATAATGAATTGCTGTATCATTTAAATAATAGATCAGAAAAAGTCATTGTAAGAAGTGAGTATATATTTGATGATATCATTAAAGACAAGTATTCAAATATTAAATTTATATTTGATATTAATCTTTGTATTAGTGGCAACTTTTATAATGATTTTATAAATTACAATAATCATCCGGAAATAAATTTTAAAAATTTTGTTTGTAGTTTCAATGGCTCTGATCATGTTAGTAGACAACTATTAGCTGCAATTTTGAATAATCAAGGGATTTTCAACTTTGATTTTTCGAGTAAAAACTTTTCATATAGTAACGATTGGGTAGTTGGTCAGTTAGAATATCTAGATTTGAGTAATGATGAAATAAAATTTTACACCGCATTTTTCAAAAATCTTGATGATTTTAACAACAAAATTTATTCTTTTGGGCATGTTCAATATAACCATGGAAAAAACATCTATAACTTAGAAAATCAACTTACACAAAGTTTTTTGCATATAGTTTCTGAAACTATGGGAACAAGTTATTATCCTTTTATAACCGAAAAATTTTTATACAGTGTTGTTACTAGGGGGTTATTTTTAAGTTATGCACAACCAATGTGGCACCAGCACTTAGAAAAATATTATGGATTTAAAAAATATGATAAAATCTTTGATTACGAGTTTGATTTAATTGAGAATCCAGTAAAAAGATTAGTTAAATTGATAGAAATGATATCTAAGTTTAAAAATTTATTATTTGATGATTGGAGAGATTTATATTTAATGGAACAAGATACAATTGAATATAACTACCATCATTATTTTAGCGGTGATTATTTAAAACATCTTGTTCAATTTGAGTAATTATAATATAATATACCACAAACAAACTACAAATTAGGAAAAACCATGCCAAAGCCATTTGACGTTTCAAAATTTAGAAAGCAAATTACAAAGTCTATTGACGGACTTTCAATTGGGTTCAATGACCCCACTGACTGGATCAGCACAGGAAACTATGCTCTAAACTACCTTATTTCAGGCGAGTTTGATAAAGGAGTTCCTCTTGGAAAGGTCACCGTGTTCGCTGGAGAAAGCGGCAGTGGTAAGAGTTACATGTGCTCAGGAAACATCGCTCGCCATGCTCAGGAGCAAGGAATTTATGTAGTTCTTATTGATACAGAAAACGCTCTTGACGAGACTTGGCTACAAGCACTTGGTGTTGATACGGGTGAAGATAAATTACTTCGTCTTAGTATGGCTATGGTTGATGATGTTGCTAAAACTATTAGTACATTCATGGCTGATTACAAGAATCTTCCAGATGAAGAAAAGCCAAAGGTTCTTTTTATCATTGACTCTCTTGGTATGATGCTTACGCCCACTGATGTAAACCAGTTTGAATCGGGTGATATGAAGGGCGATCTTGGTAGAAAGGCAAAGAGCCTAACTGCACTTGTCCGCAACTGTGTTAATATGTTTGGTGCATACAATGTAGGAATGGTTTGCACAAACCACACCTATGCAAGTCAGGATATGTTTGACCCAGATGACAAGATTTCTGGTGGGCAAGGTTTTGTTTATGCTTCAAGCATTGTTGTTGCAATGAAGAAGATGAAACTCAAAGAAGATGAAGAAGGCAACAAGATTTCTGATGTAAAGGGCATTCGTGCCGGGTGTAAAGTAATGAAGACTCGTTATGCGAAGCCTTTTGAAAGTGTTCAAGTAAAGATTCCTTATGAGTCAGGAATGAACCCCTACTCCGGACTTGTAGATCTTGCTGAAAAGAAAGGGTTGCTTGAAAAAGATGGTAATAAACTAAAATTCACCACACCAGACGGAGAAGAAATTAAGCAATTCCGCAAAGCTTGGGAACGGAACGATGATGGTTGTTTGGATAGTCTAATGCAACATTTCGTTAAAAAAGAAGAAGTGCTAAGTACTGACGTCATTGACGAGAACACGGAGGAAAGTGATGTCGATTGATTTAGCAAATGATTTGTGGACAGAGTTAAAGAATTATATTGACAGGGCTGAAAGAGATGATGCTGCTAAAGTTGTAGTGGATCTGCTCGGTGATTATGATTTTTCTGCTGACGAGATAGTAGCAGCGTTTAAATCAGATTCGTATGTTAAAGAGGTTATTCAACGAGAACATCCAGAAATTGATCTAGATATTGACGAATTAGAAGAAGATGATTACTTTTTTAATGATGAAGACGAAGAATAACCTATGTGGTATAACCGTGTAACAAATGACCTTGGACAACTTCCGAATTTCATTGCTCATTATGAAAAAGAGTTGGAAGAGGCAAAATCTGAGTGCAAACTTTCTGGAATGGTTGAAAGAAACATCAAAGATCTTCCGGGAATAACAGAGCACAGATTTAATCAATTGCAAGAAATTGAAGCGGTATTAAGTTATCTCAACATAGAATTGAAACGTGTTCGCCGCCGTCATTTCCAAAAGTATCTAGAAAACTATGCACGTGCCCTAACGAGTAGAGATGCAGAAAAATATGTTGATGGTGAAGATGAAGTTGTTGATTTTGAAACACTGATCAATGAAGTTGCTCTAATGCGTAATCGTTGGCTTGGAATAATGAAAGGTTTAGATAATAAAAGTTTTCAAGTAACAAACGTAGTAAAATTAAGAGTTGCGGGTATGGAAGATATACAGGTTTAATAATGTACAAACCATTTACTAGCCCAAAACAAAGTCATGAACATAGTTTGCAAACATTGCGTTTATTGTATGAATTTGATGATTTTATGGAGAGTGTTGAAACTCTTGCCGATATGGGCTGTGGCGAAGAGGGCTTTGATCTTGAATGGTGGGCAACAAGAACTACACGAGATGAAGATAGCCCAGAACCATTAGATATTAAATGTACTGGCATTGATTTAGTAAAAACAACTCGATCTGCGAGAGATCATAAGAACATAGTATATCTACAAAGAGATTTTGAAAATTTTGATGATGAAAAGAAATTTGATGTCATCTGGTGTCACGATTCTTTTCAGTATGTTTTGAACCCCCTTAAAACCCTTGCTGAATGGTGGCATAAAATGACACCGAGTGGGATGCTGGTCTTAATTCTTCCACAATTTACCAACGTGGAGTTTAATGAGTTGGCATTTGATCAATGGCCCGGTTGTTATCATAATCACACTGTGGTTTCTTTAATTCACCAATTAGCAGTTAATGGATTTGACTGTCGTGATGGGTTTTTTAAAAAAGGCGTTAATGATCCATGGCTCCACGCAATAGTTTATAAAAGCGAACAACCACCAATGAATCCAAGAACGACAACGTGGTATGATTTGGATGAATGTGAATTAATACCAAAAACAGCATCTAAAAGTTTAAAACGGTTTGGGCATGTTAGGCAGCGAGACTTAGTGTTACCATGGCTGGATAAAAGTCTTACATGGTTCGGACAACATTAAAAATGAAAATATTATTATTGTCACCCAAATCAGGCATTCCAAAAAGTAAAAAAGAGGTTAATAGTTTTACATCAGTATGGTGCTATTATCTATATCATGAATTAAAAACATTTGATATTGAGATAGATTTTTTAGCAGTCCCGCCATTTGATTCTGATGAAGAACTTTCTCAATGGTTTGAAAATTTAGATGTTGAAAAATATCATGGCATAGTCGCATTAGGTCTTAGATACTTTAGTCAGTTGCCACAAGCAATCGGACAATCTTTATATGATCGTTACCAAGGCATTCTTTGTCAATTATATGACGGCAGTCGCTTAGATTCAGATCCCGTAGATGTGACATTTACCTTTAGGGATGATGATTGGAGATATCCTCTTGGATCTTCAAACAATAGATATCAAAGACATCATGATAACAATGTTTTGATAGGATGGGCTGCAGATTCACGATTAATAAAAAGCAAACAACCACGCAAGAAACTTAGCATTCTCGTAGATCATTCTGCATTTAATCACAATGCATCAGATCGCTCATTTGATACTCTTATGAATATCAGAAATTTAATACATTCTGGTGTGTATAAGGATCACGGGTTTGATTCAGTTGAAGTCAGACGATTTGTTTCTGGTGAAGTAGAAATTGTTGATATAGATAATTTTATTATAGAGCGGTATGATAGAAAAGGAATATCATATGTAGATGCTTGCAAAGAATACTCAAAGTCACATATTTTCTGTGTTACGCATGAAGAAAGCGTTGGACAAGCTATAATTGAAAATGCAACATCCGGTGCGTTAATTCTTAGCCCTAGAGGGTTGGTGAATAAAGATCGTTTAAACACGACCAGACACATTGAGTGGGATTCTACAATCAACTGGCAATCTACACTGGATGCAATTGATATAAAAAAATCCAGACAAAAAGCACTTGAAAATTCTTGGCATGATATCAGTAAAAAAATAATTGATACCATTGAAACTCGTTACAATCAAAAACATTCTGGGGAATCTCTGTGATTAAAATAATTTGTTTAAAGTGGGGTGACAAGTATGGACCAGAATATGCCAATAGATTATACAATGGTATTAAAAGAAACTGTACGCTGCCATTTGAACTTCATTGTTTCACAGATGATAAAACAGGAATCAATCAAGATATTATAACCCATGATCTTCCATATTCAACGACAGTTGCATCATGGTGGAATAAAATATGGTTATTCAGTGACGAAGTACCATTTAAAAAAGATGAAAGAGTATTTTACATTGATTTAGATACCTTAATTACAGGAAATATTGACTATCTACTAATGGACAACACAGGTGGGTTGATTATGCTTCAAGACTTTTATTGGGGCTTGGCAAAAACAGCCACACAATCTGCTTCTGGTGTTATGTCATGGAACGCGGGAAGATTTACTCATATTTGGAATAGCTTTATTACAGATCCAGAAGCGGCAATGCAATCAGTTCATCCACATGGAGATCAGGTATTCATTGGTAATATTGTAAAAAACGAGGTTAAATATTGGCAAGACTTATATCCCGAGCAAATAGTAAGTTTTAAAGTGCATTGTAATCAAGGATTGCCACAAGGTGCAAAAATTGTTTGTTTTCATGGTGAGCCGTCTATACCAGATGCAGCAACCAAAGGGTGGAAGTCATGGAAGTACCAAGGAGACCCACAGTCTTGGATAATGGATTGTTGGAGATAAGCAGTGAGTAAAGAATACAGAGTTGTTTCTGTTAATATACCAGCCAAGCAAATTTTTGGTATGGTTGGGCGTTGTGGCGGCGGACATAACTCTGTATGGACAGACTGGTCACCGGTAGGAAGAGTAAAAAGAAAAAAAATTATTGCAGAATTTGAAGCAGGTCTTGATAAAATATGCGGTCACTATGAAAGATTAGAAAAAAGCATATTAGCAGAAGGTTTTCGCAATCCAATTACAATAACATGTGGTCCGCCAAGAAAACGATCATGGGATTGCGTCCCCCCAGAAATGCACAAAACTGATCCAAAGAAACTTCTTTTTCTAGAAACTACTGTTGGCGGTAGTCGTTTGTGGATTGCACAAAAGTATAATATGACTATTCCTTGTTTAATAAATGATTGGACAGGAAGGTTTAGCAGCCATGAAGAATTAACTGATGTTGAACAAATAAAAAAACTGTACGCAGATCCGCCTAAAAAGTTGAATTTTGATAGCAGATTAGGACTTATTGAATCCTTTGATACAAAAAAAGTTGGACATCACCTTGGATCTGAGTGGAGCGAAGACAAATTAGTGATTCAACGGGCACCGTTGTGGGTTGGTATAATGAACAAGTATGGGTACAAGGTTGATAATCTTCCTTCCTTCGTTAATAAAATACTTCTTGACGCTGGAATTGATCAGTCTAAACTGTCAAAATAGTCAGTTAATATTAAAAAGATAACTTAAAGAATTTATGATAAATGTTATCTGCGTCAAGCACGGCACTCGTTATGGTCCTGAATATGTAAATAGACTCCGCAACATGGTGTCTCGTCACCTCATTTTTGATCATAGATTTGTTTGTTTTACAGAAGACAGTAACGGACTAGCATCAGACATTGATGTTATTGACTTACCAACAAAACCCGATATTGCAGGTTGGTGGTGCAAACCATACATTTTTTCTCCTGATTTTTTTTCTAAAGGTGAAATTAACTTGTATTTTGATTTAGATATGGTTATAGTTAATAATATAAACCATTTTATACGATATGAGCCTAGTAAATTTGTGGGGCTACAAGACCTTGCAAGAATATTTCGGCGTAACTGGATTAAACTTGGAAGTGCTGTTATGCGTTGGCCAGCACAAAAATATACCGACGTGTGGACAGAATTTGAAAAAAATCACACTGCTATAATAAAAAAATTTCGCGGTGATCAAGATTGGATTTGGCACTTGTATCGTAATGATCTTCGGTTTTTTCCTGAACAATGGATTCAAAGTTATAAGTGGCAAATACGGCATCGCAATGAATTAGAAAAAACACGATTTGGATTGCGATTTGCCAAATCAAGAAACCCTGTTATACCTTCAGATACGGCTGTTTTAGCTTTTCATGGCACACCAGATGTTGCAGATGTTAAAGATCCAGTGATTGTTAAAAACTGGTGTTAGACTGTTGCATTTCTTTCACTCTGCTGATATAATACTTTTTCATTCATCGTCACAGGGATATTACTATGACACAAGTTCTAGTACATCAGGGCACATATCGTAATTTTACTATTCAGAATCAAGCATTTGATCTGGTAAAAGAGTACAAGGAAGGAAAGCGAGGCGGTTTTGTCACTGTTCGTAGCAATGGATATTTTGGCTCAGAACACGATGTTGTTCGCATCCGGGTTGATACTCCTGAAAATATTGAAGTGGGTGAGTTTGATACTGATGTAAATGCTTCATTTAGTCAGCCACAGGAAAGCGATGAAGAGGTGATCAATAGGATTGCTGAGCGTTTTGATATCCTAGACAATATGACTCGTGCCACTGTAAACGGTGATGTTCGTGCAATGATTGTTTCTGGTCCTCCCGGCGTTGGCAAGAGCTATGGAATTGAAAAGCAATTGGAAAAGGCTGGTCTTTTTGACACCATTAGTGCCAAGGAGCAGAAGTACGAGTTTGTCAAAGGTGCAATGACGCCTATTGGTCTTTATTGTCAATTGTACAAGCGTCGGGAATCAAATAACGTTATTGTATTTGATGATTGTGACAGTGTTTTGCTAGACGATCTCTCTCTTAATATTTTAAAGGCAGCATTAGATACAGGCAAAACTCGTCGTATTCACTGGAATGCTGATAGTCACAAACTACGCTCAGAAGACGTACCCAATAATTTTGAATTTCGTGGCAGTGTAATTTTTGTCACTAATCTGAAGTTTGAAAATGTTCGTAGTAAAAAGTTAGCAGATCACCTTGATGCTCTACAGAGTCGTTGTCACTATCTTGACCTAACTCTGGATACTATGCGGGATAAAATTCTGCGTATTCGACAGATTTACCGCAAGGGCGATTTGTTTCAGGACTATGATTTCTCTGCGGATATGGGTGAGGCAATTATTGATTTTATGCAGGAAAATTGCAATCAACTTCGCGAAGTAAGTCTGCGAATGGCATTAAAGATTGCAGATCTCACAAAGATTTCTAATGATTGGAAATCTCTGGCTAGAAACACGTGTATGAGTAAATAATTCTTTATATGAAAGAAGCAACGATTATAGTAAAAGATGAAGTCAATATTAAAATTGAAGGGTTAGATCTTGATACCAGAAGGCGTCTAACCAATCAATTTAAGTATGAAATTCCCGGGGCTCGTTATATGCCAGCAGTTAGATTGGGTCGCTGGGATGGTAAGGTAGCATTCTTTCAACTCGGTGGGTCATCGTTCGTTAATTTAATTCCTGAAATCATTCCTATATTAATAGAAGAAAATTACGAAATTAAATTAGACGACCGTCGGGACTACCAAATAGATTATAATTTAGAAAAGGTTGATGAACAATCTTTTTCTGACAGGAAGTGGCCTTCAACACACCCTGCTGCTGGTGAATCTATAATGCTGCGTGATTATCAAGTAGAGATAATCAATAACTTTTTAAAAACCCCTCAATCAATTCAAGAGATAGCTACCGGCAGTGGTAAAACGATAATGACTGCGGCGTTAAGTCAGCGGGCAGAAAAGCATGGCCGAAGCATAGTTATTGTCCCTAATAAAAGCTTGGTAACACAGACTGAAAAAGACTATACTAACATGGGACTTGATGTTGGTGTATTTTATGGTGATAGAAAAGAATTTGGTCACCAGCATACAATATGTACTTGGCAAAGTCTTAATGGTTTAATGAAAAACACCAAGAATCAAACTGCCGATATTTCTATTGGAGAGTTTTTAGAAGACGTTGTTTGTGTAATTGTTGATGAGGTACATAGTGCAAAAGCTGATGCATTAAAAACTCTACTAACAGGTGCAATGGGACATATTCCAATACGATGGGGATTGACTGGCACGGTACCGAAAGAAGATTATGCATATCAAGCACTACATGTGAGTCTTGGACCAGTTGGGTCACAGTTATCTGCATCTGAACTTCAACAGCGTGGCGTATTGGCAAACTGTCATGTGAATATCGTTCAAATGATAGATCATGTAGAGTATAATAATTACCAGAGTGAGTTAAAGTATCTTCTTGAAGAGCCAGAAAGATTAGATACAATGAGCCGAATTATTAAAAGTGCAAGCGAATCTGGTAATGTTCTTGTGCTTGTTGATAGAGTTACCGCAGGAAAAGAATTGGAAGCGAGGTTAGATAATTCAGTATTCATTTCTGGCAGTACAAAAGCCACCGATAGACAAGACCATTATGACCAAGTAGCAGACTCTGAAGGAAAGATTATAATAGCAACTTATGGCGTTGCTGCTGTGGGAATTAACCTTCCTCGAATTTTCAACCTTGTTCTTGTTGAACCGGGTAAGAGTTTTGTGCGTGTTATCCAGTCCATTGGTCGTGGAATAAGAAAAGCAGAAGACAAAGACCATGTACAGATATGGGATATAACTTCAACGTGTAAGTTTGCCAAGAGACATCTCACAAAACGAAAACGTTTCTATAAAGAAGCCCAATATCCTTTTTCAATAGAAAAATTAGATTGGCAAAATTAAATTGACAAAAATATAATAGGTAGTATAATAGTAAATTATGAAAATATTAACACTTGAAGACGGTGCATACGAATTAGATACAATTCCAGAAGAAATAGACGATATACGGTTTGCAATCTTAGACAATTCTGACCCCTCTAATCCAGATTATTTTTTTATTCCTCTAATCTTTTTAGAAAGTTTCAACGCACCAGCATTGGTCTTACGCATAGGTGACCAGACAATTAAAATGCCCATGGATTGGCATATCTTGATTGGTGAAGAAGAATTAGGTGACCTTGAGATGTTGCCAATGACTTCTATCAATGACCGGGGGTTTCGCACATTTGTCTTTAATCCGCTAACTAGTTTCAGTGCAGAATTTTCTGATGTTGAAATTGTGGATGTTTATCACGAGGTTACATGGTATGCACCAAAATTAAAGAACGGACAGATACTATGCGTACCAATAGAGTCAGGCAGCAACCCACGCTGTATCTATTTTGCTAAAGATATTAGCAGAAATTGTGAGGTAGTGGATTATCGCAATGCGTGGTAAGTAATATATGAAAAAAATCTTAGTTTCTGGATGTTCATTTACTATGGGCCATGGGCTTATAGATGAAAAAAATAATCCAAACTTATGGGTTAATCAACTTTTTGAACAAAAAAACACTAAAAATATTGCTTTAGCAGGAAGAAATAATCATAGTATTTTTATTAATACATTGAGTGAATTATTTTTTAATGATTATGATTTAGTAATAGTTGCGTGGAGCATAATACCAAGATTTAATTTTAATATAAATCTTGAAACTTATGAAACATTAACCAAATTGACAGATGAATTTGATATTAATATTAACAATAATGTCACAATTGAAAAAAAATGGCTAAAACAGGTCGGCGATTCACTGTTAAAAATTCATCATGATCATTGGGATATACTTTATCTAATTTGTTATTTGAATGCTTTAATAAAAATTCACGAAGTTAAAAACACTAGTAAACAAATGTTTTTTGTAAACACTTATAGCCCTTGGTCTGACAACTTTTTTGAGTATAAAAAACTTACAGAACCTAATGAATTAGGTGGGTATGAAAAAGAGTTTTTAGATGTAGAAACAAGAGGTGATAATGAAATTTTCGAATTATATGATAAAATACACGTTGATTATCAAAACCATGGTGGTATTAAAACTGATCACTGGTTAAACTTATATAGTTCTTTCAAAAAAATGAAAGTAGATAATGCATCTACCATAGACACTCACCCGGGATTAAAAAGTCAACAAATATACTCTAAATATTTGTTCAATAGTTTAAAATCTATGCTCAATGATAATAATATAAAATATTTAAAACCCTTGTTGTAAGTTATTAATGATGAACAATAAATTAACTATTCAGAATGAAATGAAAATGTTCGATCAAAAGAACAGAGAGTTTTATGATGAATTGAGCGAAGAAGAAAAGAAAAAGTTTTCAAACTACCTAATGATTAGGTGGGGTAGTTCTGTCCGAGGCTCGTCTGAATTACAAGAATATTATCTCCATGCGACAAACCAGCGATTAAACAAGAATTTTTTTGAAATAAACAAACATCCAAAGTTACAATGGCTTTGTGCTACTACAATTAGCCCGGGAATGGGGACACATCATCATGAATGGATTGGATTTAAGAAAAAAGATTCTGATGAAAGTAATAAAATTAAAAAACTAAAAGAAATGTATCCAAACTTGAAGTTAGATGACATTGAAGTGCTTTCAAGTATAGTCGATAAAAAAGAAATATCTCATATGCATAAAAAATACAATACATAGTTATATAAAATCAATGTACAAGCATTGTAATATGAATTGATATACTAATACTAATACTAATAAATGAATTTCACAATTACGACAAACCCAAATTTAACATCCGGAATCCCATCTTTTAATAAATTTGGAAAATATTATTATTATTTTGATTCTAGAACAGAGATTAGTCACAAAAACAACTCACTATATTTCTGGTTTGGGGTGAGTTGGCCAGTGCCTCTTTCAGAAGCCAATTTTGACAATATATCCGAGCAAAACGGCAGTTGGTTTTATGGCCGCATTTATGAAAATTGTATTGAGATCTATACTGATATTCATAGTGATTATCCCATCTTTTATTCAAAAAGAAACAATGAAATAACAATTACAACAGACTTAATTTCTTTTTCGTCTAAATATTTTTCTCTTAATAAAACATGGTTGGTAAATGCATTTAATAGACAGATATATGATTCTGAGTACTTAAGCCCGGTTGAATATAATCCCGTAAATCCATTCCTTATTTTTGAAAGCAACAAAACTATACTCAAAAATGTTTTCAGATTGCCAGCAGCAGGAAAACTGGTTGCTACTCCCTCTCGTTTAAATGTAAAAAGATATTATGACAGGGTATGTGATTATCATTATAAAAAAACTCTGCCCAAAATATCAAATATAGACGAATATGTGCATAAAAAGATTGATAATAATATTAGTTCTATTATCAATCAAAATCCTAACTCAAAAGTTGGAGTACAGGCATCGACTGGTATTGACAGTTTAACTGTTGTTGAGGCTTTATTGAAAAAAGGTATTAATTTTGATGTGGCAACATATTGCTTTCATACTGACAAAACACTTCAAAAATGGGCCAAAAATGCTGAAAACTTACATGAGTACCTTAATAAGAAAAATATAAACACTTATTTTGAAAAGTTTTTTATAGAAGATTTTTTTTCACATTTCCTGCCAGAAATATGGTCATATCCCACAAAAAATGTGGATTTATTTCATGATATTTTTGTTGCTAAAAAGTATTTAAAACATTGCGATTACTTTATTAAGGGAACAAATGGGGATGAGTGTTTTCTGCATACTCAACGACATGCAACAGTGATACTGTCAAAATTAAAAATGGCAAAAACACTTGAAGACGCCAATAAAATAATTTCTAAGTCATATTCTTACCAAGGAAATTATGCATTTACAGATTTAATAGATTATGACAACTTATTGACAGGAAAATATAAAAATCCTACGATAGATTTATGGTCACTAAAGCCAAGTACATATTTGTCGTCAGATCAATCTAACTTAAAAAAGCCAGTATATAGTCCATATTGCGATAGAGATCTGATAACAATCACTGCAAGAATGACTAATGATGATTTGTATAACTCAAGTTTAGAAGCACAACAACAAAAAAATTATTTAAATGAAACAGCATCATTTTTGAATCGGTATAAATCTGGTGAAGAAGAAATATTTGATTACTTTTTTCCTATAAACCAAAGTTCTATTGATATTATTCAATGGGCATGGGGGTATCTGAAAACTACTGGTATTCATAGACACACAAAAAACATTTTTTCAAAATATCTTAATTGCAAAAATAATGATACTGTTTCTTACGATTCTATACATCTATTGCAACTTTGTGCTTGGATTAAAAACTGGCATGAATTAGGTTGACATGTGCAAAAGTCTAAAATATAATCATAAATTAATTTTATAGTCTAAGATATAATGTCTAAAAATATATGCAAATATTGCGGTAAAAGTTTTGTAAAGGAATCCACGCTGGCGGTTCATATGTGCGAATTAAAGCGTAGATATCAAGATCGTGATCATAAAGGCGTTCAGTTGGGAATGAATGCTTATTTGCGTTTTTATGAAAAGACACAAGGATCGGCTAAACTAAAAACATTTGATGACTTTGCTCGTAGTCAGTATTATCGTGCTTTTGTAAAATTTGGTTATTACATGATGCGAATCCGAGCAATAAATCCACCCCGGTTTATTGATTGGGTTATAGACAACAATAAAAAAATAGACCATTGGTGCAGAGATAAAATTTATTCTGAATATCTTCATAATTATCTTCGTACAGAGGCCCCACGGGATGCACTTGAAAGAGCTATTGAGTACAGTATTGAATGGGGAGAAGAAACCGGCTGCCCACCACATGATATTCTACGATATGGAAACACTAATAGAATGTGTTATGCGGTATCTACTGGCAGAATAAGTCCTTGGGTGGTCTATAATAGTGAAAGCGGACAAGAGTTTTTAAATAATTTAAACCCAGAACAGGTATCAATTGTGTGGCCTTGGATTGATCCAGAGTACTGGCAACCAAGGTTTTCAAAGTATCTATCGGATCAGACATATATACAAGAAATCTTAAAACAGGCTGGGTGGTAGTAAAGTATGACAGCAGATGTTGATATAGACTTTGCAGACAGAAAAAAGATACTTGATTTGCTTGATCATATTCCTGCAAGACAAGAAAACAATGGTGAAATACAAAAACATAATTCTGGTGTATATGTAACAGACATCCCCTATGATCCAATGAATGATTGTGCGGCTATTGATTACCGGGTAGCAGAGGAAAGAGGGTACTTTAAGATTGACTTTCTCAATGTATATGTATATTCACTTATAAAAAACACAGAACACTATAATTGGGTTTTGAATCAATCAATTCCTTGGGACAAATTAAACAACAGTGAGTTTGTTGAACAGATTGTTCATCTGGGTAACCATTATTATAATATGCAAAAGATGCCAGAACCAATTGACTCTATAGAGCGATTGTCTATGTTTTTGGCTATTATACGCCCCGGAAAAAATCACTTAATTGGAAAACCATGGAAAGAAGTAGCAGAAACTGTATGGGAAGCCACTGATGATGGGTATACATTTAAAAAGAGCCATGCTGTTGCTTATGCCCATCTTGTTTCTTTACATATGCGATTAATCTATTTTTCTGACAAGGGTAATTGATCGTCTCTTGCCTTTTCTGGCAGCAATCTCAGAAAGACAGCACTCAGGTCCATGTAATATTTCAAGATCTCTATTATTAAAGGTCTTAAGGTATGGTCTAAATTTGTCCCAATCTCCCTTTAAAAATATGTTAATAGGAATCATTCTATTTGACTCCCACCACCACGTGCTTCCTAATTCCAAAAACTCAATTTTTAAATCAGGATTTACAATATCACCAAAATCATAGATGGTAGTGATTGTTGAATCTCTGTTTTGGATTATTCCAAGGTATTCCTGTCCTGCATAACGACAGACTGATATAAAAGGATACTTTTCAGCTAGTTTTTCAAATAACTCAATGCTCATAAATACTTTAGGTGATCAAGAATGTACTCGACTCAGGCATATTTATACCAACAAAATACTCGCATAATAATCAGTGAGGTCGATACAGACTTTGATACAAAGAGGTCAACAATAGTGTATGCAAAACCATTTCGCGTAAGTCGTGGAGTTGATAATAATTTACTTTTTGAATTCCAAAATCAAGAACAACGTTCTTTTGATTTAACAGGCAGTAATTTAGTTTTTAGAGCCATCAGCAGAGATGGCAAAGAGTTGCTTCTTGAAAAAGAAGTTGTTGTACTAAACGCGAAATCAGGTCGTGCAAGAGTCACTGTCACCGCCGCAGATTTAGACAATGTTGAGCCTCAAGATGCTAACTGGTCAGTTACACGACACTCAGGAATACTTACAGAGCCCGTATATATGGACGAACAGGCTGGCTCTCGTGGTGAACTTGAAATACGTGATGCTGTTTTTCCTGATTATGTTCACACTGCAGAAATCACAATGCCCTCACAATCAGAATATATTGGTAGTGATCGTGCATCAAATTCTCCACCAGCAGACCCAATGACACAATACAGCAGTTGGACTCGTGGCAGAGACGTAGATCAATCAACTTTTCAGATAACTTTAAAAGATTTTACCGGTATAATAGAAATACAAGGTGCTATGGATAACGATGATATATGGTTTGGAAAGACAGAATATCCATGGTTTGAAGTTGACTTTTCACTTGCTGACGACAATAATAATACAAAGGTGTCAGAATTAGAATTTGAAGACAGCAGTGAAACATTCGCTATCAATATTACTGGATATTATCCGTGGTTGAGAATTTATGGCAAAGTTTCTGATGGTTCTATTGAAAATATCCTATATAGATAGATGTTTAAGAAAATAGTAGGATTTGGTGATTCGTGGATATATGGTGACGAATTACTAGATCCACAGTATGCACAAAAAAACAAAAACGCACATTCTACCGATACTGAAAATAAATCATATCGCGAAAAAAATTGTTTCCTTGGTTTACTTGGTGAATATTATGATATTCCTGTAGAAAATTTTGGCATACCCGGAGGCAGTCTACAGAGTTGTTTGTGGACATTTCTTTGGTGGTATGAGAATGAAAAAGATTTTGATTTATCCGAGTGCTTAATTCTTGTCGGACATACTGATTCAGATCGTGCAAGTTTTTATAATCCAGAGCATGTTGTTTGCAGCGATGATCCACCGTGGAACAGATTTGTCCATAGTTCATGGGTAGAATATGGATTCATGGGTATATCAGAAGAAATGCGTGAAATGGCAAAAATGTACACAGTGTTGACTGATAGTTCAAAACTGCGACGCTTGAATTATATGCAGAGTGCATTATTTTTTGATGGCGTTGCCAATAGTCACAATCTGCAAATGTATCAATTTAATATAATGCCAGCAGAAATAAAACTAAACCTCAACACTATAATTTGGGATAATGAAGATACAGTGACTTGGTTTAGAGATCACCCCGGCAATCAAAAAGAACAAATAATTAAATCTGGTGGGCATCCCAATGAAATCGGCCATGAAATGATTAAAAATCGGTTGATTTCAAGCATCGAAAAGTGATATAATCTAACTAATGATGGATGTTAGACAATATCTTCCAGCCAATGCCAAAACCACTCCATCTGGGTGGATTAGTTTTTCGGGACCGTGCTGTATTCACAATGGCGAAACCCCTGATACTAAAAATCGTGGTGGATTAATCACCACAGAGGAAGGTTGGACCTATAACTGTTTTAATTGTGGATTTAAGTGTGGCTTTAAAAATGGCCGTAACCTAAACTTTAAAGCAAGAAGTTTTCTTCAGTGGTTGGGCGTTGATGCTACAGAGATTGATAGAATCAATTTAGAAAGTTTGAAATATCGTTCTATGAATGATATTGTGGCTACAATAAATTATAATCAGCCAAAGAAAAAACAGATTAACTTTGAATCTAAAGAATTGCCTGAAAACATTGAACTGATCAACGCCAAACATTTAAATCACAAAGAGTATCTGAATAGCAGATGTATCGACGACTCATATCCGCTGATGGCAATTGATTCTAATGAATATGGTCGTGAAGGAATACTAGTACCATTTACCCACGATGAAAAAACAGTGGGATATTCAATTAGATTTCTTGACAATCGTAAACCAAAGTATCTTTCAAACAGCCAACCCGGATATGTGTTTGGTATAGACTTACAACAAGAAAATTGGAAATATGCCATTGTTACCGAAGGCATTTTTGATGCACTTTCCATTGATGGCCTGTCGGTAATGCATAGCACGGTTTCACCACAACAAGCAGAGTTGATCAATCGGCTTCGGCGTGAGGTCATTGTAGTTCCTGACCACGATAAAGCAGGAATGAGTATGATAGACCGAGCATTAGAACTGGGATGGTCGGTAAGCATTCCACTTGAATGGCCAGACGGGTGTAAAGATATAAATGATGCTTTCAGAAAAATAGGGCGTCTATCAACAATAATAACTATTATACAAAATGCAGAACATAGTCGGATCAAAATAGAGATGAATAAGAAGAAACTCAAGCGAAAATTAGAGGTATCCATTGCCACTTAAAGAATATGGACCAGAAGTTCAACAATTATTTCTAGAAATGCTTCTTTATGATGCAGAACTTTATGTGCGTATTCAGAATATATTCAATCCACTAAATTTTGACCAGCAATTGCGACCAGTTGCCGAATTTATACAAGAGCATTGTGACAAATACTACACAATGCCAGAGCGTGAGCAGATTTCTGCAACCACTGGTATCAAATTGCAGCCAATTGACGGGCTTAATGATGGACATTTTGATTGGCTATTAGAAGAATTTGAAGCATTTACACGTCGTCAAGAATTAGAGCGAGCGATACTAAAGTCTGCTGACTTGTTAGAGAAAGGTGATTATGATCCTGTAGAGAAACTTATAAAAGATGCGGTTCAAATAAGTTTAACCAAAGATATGGGTCTAGATTATTTTGACGATCCACGTGCAAGGTTGACTGCCCTTAAAGAAAATAATGGGCAAAACTCGACTGGGTGGTCAGCGTTAGACAAAGTGTTATATGGCGGCTTTAATCGTGGTGAATTACAGATTTTTGCTGGTGGTTCTGGCTCAGGCAAAAGTTTGTTTATGCAAAACCTATCTGTCAATTGGATAGAAGCCGGATTAAATGGCGTTTATATAACCCTAGAACTTTCCGAAGGGTTGACTGCTATGCGTCTTGATGGTATGTTGACTAATACTGGTTCTAAAGAGATTTTTAAAGACCTTGACACTGTAGAAATGAAAGTCAAGATGATGTCTAAGAAGTCTGGCACATTGCAAATAAAGTATATGAATGCACAGAGCACAGTTAATGACATCCGTGCATATGTAAAAGAACTATCAATAAAGACTGGTAGGCAAATTGACTTTATTTGTGTTGATTATCTTGACCTACTAATGCCAGTAAGTGCGAAAGTTTCTCCTAATGATTTATTTGTTAAAGACAAGTATGTTTCAGAAGAACTGCGGAATCTTGCAAAAGAATTGGGGGTTCTTTTTGTGACAGCTTCACAATTAAATCGCTCAAGTGTCGATGAGATAGAATTTGATCATTCACATATTTCAGGTGGTATTTCTAAAATAAACACTGCAGATAATGTATTTGGTATTTTCACTAGTCGTTCTATGCGTGAGCGTGGTCGGTACCAAATACAGTTAATGAAAACACGCTCAAGTTCCGGTGTTGGTCAAAAAGTCGATTTAGAATTTGATATGGAATGCCTAAGAATTAGTGACTTAAGTGAAGCAGAATCATCATCATCACAGCCCAGTATTTTAAACTCTCTTAGAGACAGAGATAGTACTGGAAATTCTACAGGAGTAATAGATTCTGAATCATCCGAGTCGGGAAAAATTGACGCTGATGTGCAAAGTACAAAATTAAAGCAAATGCTTAATCAAATAAAAAGTCAATAGTATGAAAAGTTACCAAGTAATAGCCCCTGATACTGAAAAATTATATGATGTTGATTTTTACATTAATACTGATCATGTTCCTACTGCTGAAAATATAGTAGAAGACTCAGAAGTAACACTAGAAGAAAAAAGAGATGCATTAGTTGGCAAGAACACACTGCTAGAATTATTTAAAAAGTTTAATATTGATTATGAAAACAATATAATAATTGACACGACCGGAAATCAATTCTCTAGCACTTTTTCTAGTCTGTTTTGTAGTTTTTTTGTTATAAGAGAATGCAATTTGTATTCTTATCAAATGAAAATTGCCAATACTTCAAACATTTTTGAAAAAAAAACATGTGCTTTTAATATTGTAATGAACAAGATTCGACCTGATAGACTCTTGACAAGTTGTTGGCTTAATAACAACAAACAACATTATGATTTTTTGTATACACAATCATGGAATCAGGCGGATGTGACTCACCAATTATATGAATTATTACAGATTGGAGGTATTACAGATTATAAAAATAGTTCAAATATAACGATTGAAACAATGCCTAAAAAATGGATCGGATCTGAATATGCTGGTGGTAATGCAACAAATTTTCAGCAAAATGTATCAGACGTATTTTATCAAAGTGTGTTTTCTATTGTCTTAGAGCCTGTGTTTTGGGAAAATGATTGTAATATCACTGAAAAATATCTAAATGCTTTATATGGTTTGACAATACCTATAGTAAGTGGATATAATTCTTGTAATTTTTTAAAGAGTATGGGATTTGATGTATTTGATGATATAATCGATACTTCATATCAGCATATTGAGAATGCATCTACCAGATCATGGCAAATGATGGAATTAAATAAAACCGTGTTTAGTGATGCAAAAACCATCATTAAAGATAAAACCGTTCAGCAAAGAATTATTAAAAATTTAGAGTGGGCAAGACAACCCCGAACACTTTTTGAAACTGCTTTTCTTAACTTAAACAGCGTAAAAGAAAAACAGTTTTTTATTGACAACTACCATGATATCAAAGAAATATTACTCGTTGAACAACCAGAGTCAATGGCTATTGTTGATTTAGATAAAATGTACAGTTTGTTACAATTTGAATTGAAATAAATATCTAAAAGGATTCCTAAGTATGCAAAAACACACTCGCAGCATTCTGGACGAGTTAGAGTCTATCTATCAAGAAAAGCACTCTGGTCGTGATCAAAATTATATCATTGAAAGTCGTGCCAGAAATGTGATAGCAAGTGCTGTGCGTTTGATTGAACAAATTGAAGAATCTTACACAGAAGAAGAAGCCGAAAACCTAACACGAAAATTTTTAAACGCCATTCGTAACCGTGACGCTAATAAGTTTGCACGAATGTTACGAAAGGCCACCCCACGAGGAACAGACGATGGGCGGTAATGTTTTTAAAATGCCCGGTGGTAAGCCACTAACTCAGCCAATTGACCAAGATCAAGTACAACCCACGGTAAAGTGGTTAGAGGGGTTAACTGGCCTGCCGCTAACTGATTATCAACTTGGTAGCACCGGACAAAAGCCTAAATCAGGCGACATAGACTTGGCAGTTGATTCCACTAAAATAGAAAAGCAACAACTTGCTGATATTCTTTCTCGTGCAGTAATTGAGCAAGGAGAGAATCCAGATCATTGGGTTAAAAAGACTGGTGATTCTGTACACTTTCGGGCACCAATTATGGGCAATCCCAAGTATGGATTTGTTCAAGTTGATTTTATGTTTTTTGAGCAGCCCGACTTTGCCAAATTCTTATTCAGACAGGATGCAGATACTGTTTATCGTGGTGCCACCCGAAATATTCTCATCAACAGTATTGCAAAAGCACTGGGATATAAATTAACTCCACATCAAGGTATTACTGACAGAGATACAGGCAAACTGGTTTCCAATGATCCAGATCAGATTGCAAAAATTATCATAAACTCTAATGCCACTGCCGATGATTTAGGAAGTGTAGAAAAAATTCTTGCACATCTTAAAGATGATCCAGAGCAGGAAAATAAGATGGAAGCATTCAAAGAATATGCTGACAAAAATGGTATTACATTTGAATTCCCTTCTGATTCGGTGGACGAAAGCAATACAAGTTTTTTAGCCAGACTGCGTGATAGAATTGTCAATCATGGAATGCAAGTTATAGTTGAAAATGCTCGCATTGACCACCCAGAAGACTTGGTGTTTGATCATGGCTCTGCCGGATTAAAACGAGCCCTTGATGGGCTAAAGTCTGTAGTAGAAGACCCACAAAATACCACTGTAAAGTGGGATGGAATGCCAGCAATTATTTTTGGTAGAAAGCCAGACGGTCAGTTTATTCTAACTGATAAGAGTGCGTTTAACTCTAAAAGTTATGACGGTCTTGCAACTAGTCCTGAAGATATAAAAAGAATTATGGACAACAGAAAAGGCGATAGAGCAGATCTTATACGCCTTTACGCTAATCTGTTTCCACTATTGGAGCGGACTATTCCAAAAGACTTTGAAGGGTATGTTAAAGGAGATTTATTGTACTCTGCCCGACCTGCAGTAGTAGACGGTGCATTTGAGTTTACTCCTAATACAGTGACATACAGAATACCAACAGATGGTGACTTAGGAAAAAAAGTTGCCAATAGTCAAGTTGGTATTGCCATCCATACATATATGCCATACCCGGGTGGTGGTTCCTCGCCAATCACCTCTGATGTTTTGCAGCCCTCTAAAGGCGTTCTTATCTTAGATCCAACTATCAAAGAGCCACGGCAGATTGCATTAGATAGCAAAATACTTTCAAATGTTGAGAAAATTCTTAGTGAGCGTAGTGAGCAAATTGATCGTTTGTTTAACCCACAAGAATTGCGTAACCGTAAGATTACTAACCTTCCGGCACTAATGAAACAGTATATCAACTCTCGTGTCCGTGAAGGAAGTTTAGAAAATCTTATTGCTGAATTTCCAGATTGGATCAGAGAAAAAGAGAGCACTGGCAAAGTTTCTCGCATTTTTGATTGGTTAAAAGAAAACCGATATGGACTGGTATCAGCAATGCGGTCATTTGCAGAAATAAGCAAACTTAAAAATGATGTTGTTAGACAGTTGGACAGTCAAGCAAACGAAGTAAAAGCCACTATCAATGGCAAGCCCGGACATGAGGGGTATGTTAATGATGGTTTGAAGTATGTTGACCGAATGAGATTTTCTGCTGCTAACTTCCAAAAGAATGCGGATGGGGTGTCATGAAGTTTATCAAAGAACTCAACGAGGCACGATTAATACGCAGATTAGACCGTATTGATGGCAAAGACATTGATGAATTGGGTCGTACTCTTTTTAATCATTTGCTGGCTTTGCGGCTATTGTATTATGAAGATTCAAAAGCCGCTGCGAAGTATGCAAAAGCAATAATGAGACATCCACAATTTAATGGTTTTCGGGTAACAAGCCCAGATATTTTCAACCTTGTTGTATTCATTCAAAATAAAAATCGGTTTGCAGATAAAATAGAAATTGATAATGCTCTAAGTGTTCCTGAAATGCGGCTGAGACGAAATCTTCGTGAACTTGAAAGTGGAAAACTTAATGCAAATGATTATGAAAAGATGATGTTAATTCTGCAAAGACAACTTGGTGGTCTTGGCTCCGCACACTATCAATTACGTAGAGAAACAAATGATTATCCAAAGTTACCAGATAACCAAAAAGTTCAGGTAATCAAGAGGTTACTGCTACTAATTCGTAATCCAGTATTCTTCAGTGACCTTCATATGATTCTAAAAAGAGTGGCCCAAAATAAAGGATATGTTGTTTGAATTTTCTGCAAAGTATCTCTAATAATTTCTCTTTTGTATAAATACTTGTAGGACAACAAAGTCCAATTATTATTAGGAGATATTAAAATGGCAGGAGTTACAAAAGTAAATCCACAATCAGCAACAGTTAACCCACAGAATCCAAGTGAGAACCAGTGGGAAGTAGTCGGTAAGAACATTGGTTTCTTCACCGTTGATTACATCAATGACGTTAGCGAGTCACTAGGACCAAATGGTGCAGTAGACTCTGTTTATCGTGCAATTCAGCAGTTTACAACACTAGTTGCTGCTGGTCCGTTATTTGACGGTGGCACACAGCAGACATTCGCCGCCGAGCCTCTTTTGCTCACCGGTTCTGCTGACCCAGCCGAGAACGACCAGATCACACAGCTTCAAACTGCTATTCAGGATCTTGGCACTGTTGATGGTGTTGACCTTAGTTCAGCAACTGTTACAGCAACAGGTCTAGCAATCGCTACAGCCGACGCTGTCTAAAACACAATTTAATTTTAATTGTTTAAGCCCCGAGTTTAATCGCTTGGGGTTTTTTATTGCTTAAATAAAGCATATGTTTACCAGCATCAATTGCTACACGCTGTTTGATATAACAGATACGGGAATACGCAGTCATATTCGTGCAGCACAGTTTCCAATGAAAGATAAACACGGAAATGTGATAAACAATGAAAAAGAATGGATTCGTGCCAGAAACCAACAAAGGAACTGTGAAACAATTCTTCAAATAATATCATTGCGTTCTCAACCATTAAGAATAATCGGTCCTCGCAAAGTAGATGTTAATTGGAAGACCGAAAACAAAAAAATCAATGCATGGAAATTTAATTTTGAAGTTGAGCACGCTAGTGTTTTTTACAGTAAAAACAATGAGTTGGGTGCTCTCGTAGATGATGCAACTGGTGTTCCTATGTTAACAGGATTAAATGAATCTATTGAATTAACTCCATATCTTGTGACAAACGGTAATTTACTCAACATATATTTTGAAATAGCAGAATGATAATTACTACTAGAAAGGCAGTATGAACATAATGTTCTTTATGCGTATGGAGGAGCGGCGACCATGCATCGACCAGAGAAATCAGCAATGGAACCAACAGACTTAGAAAAAAAGAGTTTAGAGACACACGTTGACTTATGTGCAGCCAGATACCGTTTTTTAGAAGAAAAAATGGCAACGGTTGAAGAAAAAGTTGATGACTTAGAAAAATTGACTAAACAAATACACGAATGCATTATAAGAAGCAACGAACGACGAAGCGATCAAATACTAAAATGGGCTGGAGGAGTAATAGCAGTTCTCCTAGCAGTATCTGGATGGGCAATAGGAACACTGATATTAGGGTGAATACGTTAACTGACCGGGTAATAACTAATCTTAAACAACTGCGGGATAGTTCTCGCAGTTTTTTTGACCAAAAACTTTTTACAAAAAATGGTGATTTTTGGGAGTTGCCCGGCAAATTTAAACTACGCAACAGCGAACACGGTGTAAATGTTTATAAAATGAATGAGTATGTGGATACTTTTTCAAATAAACGTTCTGCAACTGCGTGGTGCATTCTGGTTTATAATCAAAAAAGAGAAGAATCACGTTTGTTGAAGCATTATGACAGTAAAAAAACACTGTTAGAAAACAACATTTTGGTTGATAAAAAACGTTTTTCTCAATGTGACAGTCAAGATGACAAAGACATTGTTAGTGCTAGGTTGTCAGATGATTACCAAAAGCTAAATTCGTCTATAAAACAAATAGATAAATTAATTAACTTGGCTAAATACTTTCAAACACGAGGATTTGAACATGAAGCTTTTTGAACTAGATGCACCTAAGAGTAAACGCGTTGCGTCAGTTATGTCATCACATTTTGGCAAAACAGTAGATTTTGACAAGGTTACTGTACAGGAGGCAAAAACAATGCTTCCCAGAGTCAATAAAATGCTAAAAGAGCATCGCAAAACCCCAAAATTCCATTCTAGTGAAAAGAATCCTGCATATCTTGAACTTGTTATGATTGAACAAGCTCTCCGGGACAAAGTTAACGAAGAAGATTTAGAAGAAATTGCCCCTCTGGCGGGTGTAGCAGCAAGGGCAGCAGGTGCGGCAGCCAGGACCGCTGCTGTAAATAAACTAACAAGCAGCAAACATAGAAAAAAGCAACACAAAGAAATAGAAGAACAGGACACAATTCCTATTGATCTAGCCGCTCCAGAAACTCAATCAGTATTAGATAAACTTGAGCGTGGACAAACACTAAACACAGACGAACAGAAGATAGCAAATGCCGTAGCAGCAAAGTCAGCCGATAGTCAAATATCCGAGGCTGGAGCAAAGGAAAGTTTCTCGGTTTATAAGTCATTGCCGCCATCAGCGGGCAGATCCCTTTCAAACAAGGTTATGGTCAAGGCTTTTAAAACCAGAGATGATATGGGCAAATTTCTTTCTAAGGGAAGCAATGCATTGCATTGGAAAGAAACTGGCGTAGAGGGACTTAAGTCAGGTCAATATAGACTTAACATGGTTCGTGGAGAAGACGGCAAACCTGCTAGAGAGTTTGTTAAGGTAACGGAGTCATTGCAGTCTGGTAGACCTACTCGTCGTCTTGATGAAAGCGACATTGAACAAGCACAAGTTGTTCTCGCTGCCAAAGACTTAGTTGATCGTGTTCAAAAAATGATTGAAGATGTTTCAGAAGTTCAATACAAAGACCTCCCTGCACTTGTTGATCAAGCCAGAACAGATTTAGGTACAAGTGAAGCAGATTCTTTTCAGCAAAATATTGGTCCAGCACTTGATGAACTAATACAGTCTCTTCAGAGCACAAAAGAAAAAATGAATAATGGATTGTCTGCTCTTACTGGTGAAGAAACACTGTCTGTCCCCGGCGAAGAAGACGAAATGGATTCAGACTTAGATACAGATCTCGGTGATGATGATATTGATTTAGATCTTGATGATGAAGACACCCCAGATCTAGATCTAGGTGATACCGAAGAGACTGATATAGACGCTGACCTTGGCCGAGAACGTCGATAATGAAAATAAATGAAGTTACTGCACCAAGTACTTCAATCGCCAAACTTACTGCACTTGCACAATTTGTTTCCGAAAGAAGCAAAGAAACCAATGCAGAAATTGGTATAAGCATAGATGCATTTATTGAACTAGCTCATGGTATGGGCGTTTCTATGGCTCGCGATGATTTATATGATCTTGTTGAACAACCTCCGTTAAACAACTTAATAAAAGATATCTCAAAGGGTAAAGTTATTTTTCAAGGACAAGACTCTGAGCAAGCAGAAGAAATGCCAGCAGATGAAGCTGAAAAAATTGTTAGTAAGATGGCCAAAAGGGCCTCAAAAATATGACAAAAATAAAATCTCTTCCTTAAAATTTTTCTGGTAAATATTGGTTAATGATTAATTTAACAGACCAAGCAAAAACCAAACTTCAAGAGAAGATCAATCAACAGCCAAATTCTACCGGCGTAAGAATAGGTATAAAAAAGTCTGGCTGTACAGGATATGCATATGTTATGGAGTATGTTAATCTTGAAGAATTATCATCTTTGACCAAACATCAAATAGATGGGGTAGATATATACATTGATCCCAAGCACGATGTTTTTTTAAAAGGAATGACTCTTGATTTTCAAAAAAAAGGAATCAATGAGTCATTTGAATTTATTAACCCCAATGAGTCTGCAAGGTGTGGTTGCGGAGAAAGTTTTACTATAGAATGAAATTATTAAATTTTAAATTTGAATATCAAAGAATTACACGAGTCAGTATTGACAACATCCGATATTACGAAACCCCTACAAAAGATCGTGTTCCCAGTGTTACTAGTATTCTTGACCGCACAAAAAGTGAAGAAAAAAAGTTAGCATTAGAGAATTGGAGAAAAAAAGTAGGGCATAAACAAGCTGCCGCCATAACAACTGAAGCAGCAAATCGTGGAACTCGACTCCACAACTATCTTGAAGACTATGTTACAGATGGCGTTTTAAAAGACCGAACAAGCAACCCTTACAGTTGGCCTAGTCATTCAATGGCAGAAGTTATAATTACAGAAGGACTTAAAAACGTAGATGAGGTTTGGGGAGTAGAAGTTCCTCTTTACTTCCCCGGAGTTTATGCTGGTACCACAGATTCAGTTGGTGTTCATAATGGAGAACCAGCAATAATGGATTATAAACAAAGCAATTCACGCAAAAAAGAAGAATGGATTGATGATTATAAATTACAATTAGCGGCATATGCTACAGCACATAATGAGGTATATGGCACCAATATTCGTAAAGGTGTCATTATGATGGCTGTTAAACCAGAGATTGATAAAGATGGTAATGTCATATCAAAACCAGAGTACCAAGAATTTATTTTAGAAGATGGTGATTTTGATTACTGGCAGAGAAAGTGGTGGAAAAGGTTAGAAGAATACTATAAATCTATCTCAGTAATAACTCAAACATAATAGAAGGTTTTTATGGTATTGAACAAAAAAGATTTAACTTTTGTCATTGATGATCTAAAAAAAAGTTATGACTTAATTGGGGATATTATTTATTTTTCTAAATTCTTGGAAAAAAATGGACAAGAAGAAATATTTAATTATTTAAATTCAATACGAAAAGATCCGTTTCTCCCAAAAGAACGTATAATAGTCGTTCAAGATTGTATTGATGAATATAATTATGATATATCAGATGATACACCCGGTGAGCATCTAATTTTAGTTCAAAAATATCTAGAGAAAATAGATATAACAAACTGTTTCGTGATAATAATATCTTCAAATTTAAATATCAATAAAGAAATAGTATCTGTTAACAAAAGTTATTCTAATAATGACGATACTTTTATTAATTTTATTAATATAGATGGCAATTACAAAAAAGAATTATCTAAACAAGATACTTTCTGTGTACTTCCATGGAAAGAAATATTTTTAAAACCAGATGCAGATGTATTACCATGCTGTTCTTATACTAGACCACACAGCCTTGGTAACTTAAAAAACAACCACATTACTAATATACTACATGGAAAAGAACTAAAAACACTTAGAAAAAATATGCTTAACGACATAAAATCTCTCGGCTGTCAAGGATGTTATTATGAAGAAAAACATGGATTAGAAAGTCGGCGTCAGTACCATAATAAAAAATCAGATTTTTCAAAGACAGACGCGATAAAAATGACCTCTTCTGACGGTGATGTTAAAAATAAAGACTTGTTTTTTGATTTTGTTGAACTGTCTTTAGATAGCACATGCAATTTAAAATGCCGCTGTTGTTCTGGTGATTCAAGTACACTTATAGCAATAGAAGAAGAAAAAATTTTTGGATTGAGTTATAACAAAAATAAAATTTTGAATAGCCAAGAAAAAGAAACGATTGTAAAAAATTTGGGAGAATGGCTGAATGATAAGACAAATGTAATAAAATTTGCTGGTGGTGAACCAACTCTTCAGAAAGGACATTATCAAATTTTAGATAGTTTAATTGAAAACAATAAAGAAAAAACCACAAGAATTGAATATGCCATTAATGGGAGCAATTTACATTATAAAAATAAATCAATATTAGACTATTGGAAAGTATTTAAGAATGTTAGTATTGTAGTTAGCATTGACGGTCACGAAAAAACGTTTGAATACTTAAGACATGGGGCAAGTTGGGAGAATACTAAAAAAAATATTCAATTAATAAAGCAGACATGTCCTCATGCCATCCTAGAAGTTAGTTCAGTGATAAGTTCATTATCAATAGAATCAACAATGTTACTTCAAAAAAATTTTCACATAGAGGGCATACTGTTAGGAAACTCATTTAAAATGCAAACAATTAATGGACATGATGGATCTTATGGTGTACAGACTTTGCCTTTGCATCATAAAAAAAGAATAGCAGCAATGATAGACAATCATTGTTCTTGGTTAAACTCAGAAAATCAAACAATTTTATCAGAGAGGTGGAGACAAATTAAAAATTACATGTTGTCTTCTGATAAAACACACAAACTAAGTCAGGCAAGGCGAGATATTATGTTAATCGACTCTTTTAGAAAAGAAAATTTTTTTGAAGTGTTTCCAACACTGTCTGATATATTTGACAATATTCAAGACACAGTCAACTAAAAATAGTCATTTCAGAACATATTGCGAGATATTTGTGATAATATCTAATGACCACTACAACAAAATTAAAACTAAATACTAGATAATTGGAATTATCATAAATGGCAATAGTTCAAATATCTAGAATTACACACCGAAAAGGACTTAAAGAAAACCTCCCTCAATTGGATGGTGCTGAGTTTGGTTGGGCAACTGATGCCCAAGAACTCTATATAGGCAATGGCACAATAGATGAAGGTGCACCAGTAATAGGAAATACACGTGTTCTTACTGAACGTGATGATTTATTAAGTTTTGCCAAAAGTTACATTTATCAAGGGGATGCTGGTGGTTACACTGTAGAAACTGGTCCAGATGCAAACGAAGACACTGAACGTTCCTTACAAAGAAAATTAGATGATTTTGCATCAGTAAAAGATTTTGGTGCTTTGGGCGATGGTGTTACTGATGACACTGCTGCTATAAACCGAGCATTGTTTGAATTGTATTGTCGTGATACTGATCCCCGGGTTCGCAGGTCATTATTTTTTCCGGCTGGTGTTTATCGTGTAACAGACACTGTATTAATACCTCCATATGCAAAAATGTTTGGAGAAGGTTCAGAAAGTTCTATAATTGAATATAAAAGTGATGATTCTTCGCTTGCAGAAGTAGTAGCCAGAACGTGCGGGAATAATCAAGAAATAGGAATCAATATTCCTACCAGTGACGTTACTCCAAAGTATATTGAAATTGATTCATTAACTTTTAAAACCACTGATGATATTTCTATATTTTTAGCAGACAGAGTTCAACATCTTAATTTTTCAAATGTTGTGTTTAAGGGAGAAAAAAATACTGGTGATTTTGAAGAGACAATATCAGAACAATCAGCATTGACTTTTGACAGTGGCATTAGTAACAACACCACAGTAAAAGATATTGTTGTAGACCAGTGCGGATTTTATAATTGTAATTATGGTGTTCGCGTTTTCGGAATAATTGAAAAAATAGAAAACATAGTAGTAACAAATACTGAATTTGATATACTGTATTCAGGTATTGAACTAAACCCAAGTAGTTCAGATAGTGAATTCTGGCCAGAAGGATTTCGTGTTGCGTCAAACAGTTTTGACCGAATTTATGCTACTGGTATAAATTTTGCCCGTACTCAATATAGTGTCTCTGTTGGTAATATCTTTTTTGATGTTGGTAATGAATTAAAAACAAATATTGACCCACTCGATGCAGTTTTTCCTGTAGTTGATATTGCTCAAACAAATAATGTCAGTTGGGGAGACATATTCAAACGCAATAGTAACGCTGCTTCTGAAAGAGTTGCAATAGCAGAAGATGCGAGAGTTATAGCCAGTGAGTCTGGTGATCGTATTCGTTTGGGACAACTCTCACAAGAAAGCACAATTGATGTAGAAATACCCAGTGATACTTCAACAGTAGATGCTGCTACAATTAACGTTACTGATATTGATTCGGTTAGTATCCGTTATAGAGTAAGAATACCAAATGAAGGTGTCAAGACTGGTGTGATATCAATTACTAAAGACTTTTCAGGTACCTCTCCAATCTACAATGATGAATACCAAGAGTCTGGCGATACCAGAGGATTTTATTTTGTTGTTGAACAACAGCAAACAGTTGAATCATCTACCATTACAGATGAAATTGTTGTCAAATTTTCTACGACAGTGTCAGGAACAACTGGCAACTTCCGTTATTCACTTAGTTATTTTGATTGATGTACTGGGCACAGCAGTTCGAAGATCGCCTCCGAGAATGGAACGACCTTAGACAACAGTGTCAAACTCTATCATTATATGATTGTTTGCTTGAAGTAAACAATTGGTGGATGCAAGCACCTCTTTCCACACAACACATCGCTTGGGAAGATTGGGATGACTGGCCCAGTCCTTGGGATCTTCTTTCTGATAATACATGGTGCGAACTAACCCGATCTATGGGAATAGTATATACTTTAGGATTGCTTTTTCGGGCCGACATAGAAAGCGTATACGTTATTGATTCTAATGAAGGTATTATGGTTGAGGTACTTCCTGCTAAATATTTTCTAGGTTACTGCTATAGTGATCTTAATGGTGTTGACATACAAGATCTAGTAGTTGATCGTAAAATCAACGCAAAAAATCTCAAGCACTACAAAAATTATTAAGTATCTTGCTTGTTGTTGCTCGTCTATAGGACATGGAACAATATCCAAGAAACCCGAACTATGCACTAAAATCAGGAGAATCAGAATTATGCTATTTGAACAACAACTATCAAGAAAACCCGACCACTATCCTTGGACAAAACAATTTATTGACGCAATTTGGAGCGGATTCTGGACTCCAGATGAGTTCAACTTCAGATCAGATTATAGTCAGTTCAAAACTGACCTTACAGAACAAGAACAAGAAGTAGTAGTAAGAGCACTATCAGCAATAGGTCAGATTGAAGTTGCCGTAAAATCATTCTGGGCAAATGTTGGAACACATCTTCCTCATCCTTCAATCAATGATCTTGGTTATGCTATGGCAAACTCAGAAGTGATCCATAATATGGCTTACGAAAAATTATTAGACGTTCTTCATCTTACCCATGTGTTTGAAGAAAACCTCAACGAAGAAGTTATTCGCGGCAGAGTCAATTATCTCCGCAAGTATAATGAAAAAGTTTATGAGAATGATCGCAAGCAATTCATTTATTCAATAATTCTCTTTACTCTGTTCGTTGAAAATGTCTCATTGTTCTCACAGTTTTATATTGTTATGCATTTCAACAGAAACCGTGCAGTTTTAAAGGACGTAGCACAGCAAGTACAATATACTCGTAATGAGGAAATGCTACACAGTCAGGTTGGTATCAAACTTATTAATACTCTTCGTGAAGAGTACCCAGAACTTTTTGATGCTGAATTAGAAGAAAGAATTGCACACGAATGTTTAGAATCAATTAAGGCTGAGGGAAGAGTAATTGATTGGATGGTAGGCGATTATGCTATAGAAGGATTGGACAAAGATATCCTTAAGGCGTTTGTTGCTAAGCGAATGAAAGATTCTCTTGACCAAATAGGTTTTGATAGTTCAATGGTAAAGTATGATAAATCCTTAGCAGACAAAACATTTTGGTTTGATGAATCAACATTAGGTTCAACAATGACAGATTTCTTCCAAAAACGACCAGTTGAATATTCTAAAGGTCAAGGAATTTCTGCTGACGAACTTTTTTAATTGGAACGCATAATATAAAAGAATGAACTATTTTGACTATAATAAAACAAAGGAGATACACATGGGGTTTGACTGGTTAAACAAAGATGCACGGACATTTTTGTCTCGTGGATATCTGTCGAAAGGACAATCGGCAGAAGATCGTATTAGAGAAATTGCAGACACTGCTGAGAAATTTCTTGATGTAGAAGGATTTGCAGATAAATTTTACGATTATATGGGACGTGGATTTTATAGCCTGTCATCCCCTGTGTGGTCTAATTTTGGAAACAACAAGGGACTTCCTATTTCTTGTAATGGGGCATATGTTGGTGATGAAATTTCTAAAGTAATGGATAAAGCCAGTGAAGTTGCAATGCAAACCAAGCACGGAGCCGGTACTAGCGGTTATTTTGGTGACATACGCCCACGTGGATCAAAAATAAAAACAGGCGGTACTGCTGATGGGCCTGTTCATTTTATGAATATTTTTGAAACCGTCACTGATGTTATTAGTCAGGGCAATGTCCGACGTGGTTCTTTTGCTGCTTATTTGGATATTGAACACCCTGATGTTGAAGAATTTTTAGAAATTCGTGAAGTTGGTCATGCTATTCAAAATATGTCAATTGGCATTTGCATTTCAGACGAATGGATGGAAAGCATGATAGCAGAGGGCGAAGCAGTTAAAGCAAAAGAAATGGCCTCAACTGATGCTAAAAAACTTCAACTATGGGCACGTGTTATGCGTAAGCGTCGCGAGTCAGGCTACCCTTATCTTTTCTTTACTGATAATGTTAATAATAACAAACCCAAGGTTCTAAAAGATCGGAACCTACCAGTATATGCATCAAACCTCTGCTCAGAAATCTGCTTACCTTCTAACAGCGAGGAATCATTTGTATGTAACTTGGCATCTATGAATCTTCATACCTATGACGAGTGGAAAGACACGGATGCTGTCAAAGTTCTAACCTATTTCCTTGATGCTGTCATGACAGATTATATTGAAAAAACTGCAGATATTGATTTTATGCAAGCCCCTCATAATTTTGCTAAGAGATGGAGAGCAATTGGCATTGGCCAACTTGGATGGCACACATACCTTCAATATAAGATGATTCCATTTGAATCATTTAACGCTATCAATCTTGCAACAGAGATTTCAAAGCATATTGATGAAGAAAGCCTTAAGGCATCAAAAGAAATGGCAGATCGTTATGGTGAGCCAGATGGTCTTATTGGATATGGTGAGCGTAACTTGACAAGATGTGCAATTGCACCTACAACAAGTTCAAGTTTTATTCTTGGTCAGGTATCACCTTCCATTGAGCCACTGCGTTCAAATTATTTCACAAAAGATTTGGCAAAGGGACAATTTACTTTTAAGAACCCGTACCTTGCTCGCGTACTTGAATCATATGAAAAGAACGATGATGAAACATGGATGTCAATTTTGACAAACAATGGGTCAGTGCAACATCTTGATTTTCTTGGAGAAACTGAGAAAGAGGTGTTTAAGACTTTTGACGAAATTACTCCAATCACAATCGTTCAACAAGCAGCAGCAAGACAGCAGCATATTGACCAGAGTCAAAGCCTTAACTTGATGATTCCGCCAGAAGCACCAGCCAAGGATGTCAATCAGTTGGTTATTGAAGGCTGGAGAATGGGAGTCAAGACTTTCTATTACCAGCGTAGTTCTAACCCATCATTAGAGTTAGTTCGTGATATAATGAATTGTTCTGCATGTGAGGCATAATATGGCATATATTACTGAAGTAGCACAAGAACGCCCCCTTTCTGAGGGGGACCAAATTAAGGCAGCAATTAGAGAATTATTCTGTGAATCAAGAAACGGTGCAGTCTATACAAAAGACCAACCTTTAATAAAATTGATAGGCAACGTAAACGGCAGTGGTGCTACAAAGATGCTGTGTCTGTTTAAGCATCCGGATATATATGGTGCTGTTGTTATGTGGTATGAAGACCAAAAAGAATAAAAACTGAGCCATTGATGAATTACGATATTGAACAAATTCTCAACAAAGAAACCAAAAGACAAGACAGCACTATAGAATTAATTGCAAGTGAAAACTTTGCATCAGATGATGTTAGAAGTCTTTGTGGGTCAATATTTACTAACAAATATGCTGAGGGATATCCCGGTGCTCGTTACTATAATGGTTGCGAACATATGGATGAAATTGAAACACTCGCTATTGATTTAGTTACTAACCTCTATGGTGCAAAGTTTGCCAATGTTCAGCCGCATTCGGGTGCTAATGCAAACACAGCGGTATATCAAGCATTCTTAAAACCCGGTGATGTAATATTAGGCATGGATTTGGCATCAGGCGGTCATCTTTCTCATGGTGCTAAAGTTAATATATCAGGAAAAGTATATAAATCATATTCTTATGGTGTAGATGAAAACGGGTTTCTTGATTATGATGCAATAGAAAGCATTGCTAATGAAGTGCATCCACATATTATAGTCGCAGGTGCATCTGCATATCCTAGAGAAATTGACTGGAAGCGGTTTAGACAGATAGCCGATGACGTGGGTGCATATCTGCTAGTGGATATGGCTCATTATTCTGGGCTAATTGCTGGTGGTGCTTATCCAAATCCAGTTCCATACGCTGATTTTTTGACTTCAACTACACATAAAACTCTTCGTGGTCCCCGTGGCGGTATGATATTGTGGAACAATGAGGAATACAGTAAAAAAATAAACTCCGCCATATTCCCCGGCACACAAGGTGGTCCTCTTATGAATATTGTGGCTGCTAAAGCACAGTGTTTCTCAGAGGCATTAGATGTATCATTTCAAGATTATAGTAAAAAAGTCATTGAAAATGCAAAGGCGATGTGTGATGTTTTTAGGGATAAGGGAATAAAGACACTAACTGATGGCACTGATAGTCATATTATTTTGCTTGATTTATCAGAAACACAATGGTCTGGCAAGGCTGCTGCTGATCTCTTAGAATCTAATGGAATCACGGTAAATAAGAATGGCATACCAAATGACCCAAGAAATTTTTTAGAAACATCTGGTATACGAATTGGAACAGCCGCTGAAACTACCAAGGGACATGATGCCCAATGGTTTAGAGAATTAGCAAGCCGTATTGCAGATATCCTAAACAACAAAGAGGGATAACCCAATGGACTTTTTGTCTGACCCACTAGCACTATCAAGATTGCAATTTGCATTCATAGTAACATTTCATGCTGTATTTCCGGTATTTTCTATCGGTCTTGCATCGTTTATTGCGTTGCTTGAAGGACTGTATTATAAAACAGGTAACGCAGCGTATCATGCATTAGCGGGGTTCTGGACAAAAGTTTTTGCCATTGCATTTGGCATGGGGGTTGTATCTGGCATAGTAATGTCATTTCAGTTTGGCACTAACTGGAGCAACTTTTCGCAGATGTCAGCTAATTTTCTTGGACCAGTGCTGAGTTATGAGGTTATAACTGCATTCTTCTTAGAGGCTGCGTTCTTGGGTGTGTTGTTATTTGGTAGGGATAAAGTCCCTGCAGGAACACATTTATTTGCAGCAATTATGGTTGCTGTTGGCACGTTCGTTTCTTCTTTCTGGATTTTGGCTGCTAACTCTTGGATGCACACACCAGCAGGAATAGAAGTAATCAATAACACAATTCATGTTGTTGATTGGAGTGCTGCCATTTTTAATCCATCATTTCCTTATCGTTTTGTACATATGGGAATTGCCAGTTTCTTGACTGGTGCATTTGTCGTGGGCGGCGTAAGTGCTTGGTTTATAATGAAAAATAAGGATGTTGAAATACACAAAAAAGCATTATCAATGTGTATGTGGCTAATTTTATTTGCAGCACCTGCTCAGATTATTGTGGGTGATTTTCATGGGTTGAATACATTAGAATATCAACCCCCTAAGTTGGCTGCGATGGAGGGCAACTGGGAAACCTCAGGAAATGTCCCTCTCTTACTATTTGCAATTCCAGATCAAGAAAATCAAACTAACCACCTTGAGGTTGGGATACCTAGTTTAGCAAGTGTCATATTAAAGCATGACCCCGACGGTATTGTTCCCGGGTTAGATCAAACACCGAAAGAAGAACAGCCTTGGGTTTTTGGTGTATTCTGGTCATTCAGAGTTATGGTTGGAATTGGTGTATTAATGGCACTGGCAGCAGTGATGTCACTTGGTTTGCGTATGACAGGAAAGTTATATACTAACAAATTATTTCATAAATTCTTGGTATTAATGATTCCAGCCCCGTTTGTTGCAGTTATTGCTGGGTGGTTTGTCACAGAAATTGGTAGAGCACCTTGGTTAATACATGGAATTATTACACATGCAGACGCATTAACTCCATCTTTAACAGGACCAATGGCACTCACCAGTTTAATTGGTTATATATCAGTATATGCAATTGTATATGCCGCTGGACTACACTATATTTTAAAAACAGTAAAGGCTGGGATTGTAGATTAATTAATGCCAAAGCCAGCAGACTTATCTAAGATAAGTAATTGCGTGGAAACAAGAAAAAAATATATATTGGGACTCGGACATCCAAGAACAGGGACTAGATTTACTAGTAAAATTCTTAAAAAGTGGGGGCTGGATGTTGACCATGAAAGATTCGGAGATGATGGTATAGTCGCTTGGCAGTTAATAAAAGAACAAGGACCATATCCCTATACAATACAAGTTGGTTGCAGACCAAATTTTGATTTCTTAATTTATAATGTTAGGAATCCTTATTATTCCATCCCATCTATAGTCTATACTGAAGATAATAAAGAAAAGTCATTTGATTATAGAAAGAAAATTCTTGGATTATCTGATTCTGATAACCCAATAGAAAATGCCATTTTAAGTTTGTGTCTTTATGATTTAAAAGTTGTAGAAATGAATCCTGATGTCACATTTAGAGTAGAAGATGAGCAATTAAAACTTTTTGAATCTTTAAGTAAAAATGGCATTTCTGCAAAATTTTCAGTACATGACAAAAAAGAAAACACAAGAAAACATAAAAATTTTGACGAAATGATAGAACAATTTGCAGAAGTTTCAGAGGATGTAAAGAAATTAATTAATAAGTTTTCTGAAAAGTATGGATATGAAAAAGTGTTTTAATGACTATTGTAACTTCTTTCTATACACCAGAATGGAAATATCCAGAATATGCCACTCAATTATCTTTAGATTGTGAGAGATTAGGCTTAGATTATCATATTGTAGAGAAGAAATCATATGATGACTATCGTAAAAATTGTAATATAAAACCTCTTTTTATTAGAGAAACACTTGAAAAATTTAAGAAACCAATATTCTGGATGGATGTTGATGGCGGAATAATTACTAAACCTGATTTGCTGTTTAGTGATGACATTATGAATTACGATATCGCAGCAAATCATTCGGTAAATCAAGTAGATAGAATTCATGTTGGTTCAATATGGTTTAATTATTCTAAAAGAACAATGAAATTTGTCAATGCATGGTGTGATGAAATTGCAAAAGGTGGAATAGATGATGGTATATTCAATATTGTATGGAAAAAATTTTCAGAAGAATTAAAACTTTTTGAATTACCCTCAAATTATTTTGTTTTATTAAAAATCCCCGGAGAACCAATACCAGAAGATGCATGTATAATACATCGGCTTTCTGATTCCTTACTCAAATCTAAACATAAACAACGGAGAAAAAAATGAGTGCAATAATCTGGACAAAAAATCAATGCATTTATTGTGAATGGGCTAAGAAACTTCTTCAAGATAATGAAATTGAATTTGATGAAAGAAACATCAATACAGATTATACTAAAGATCAAATGGTTGATTGGCTTACAGAATATCATGATATTAATCCAGAAGAAAAAATTACGATGCCACAGATAATTGTTGCTGGGCATTATGTTGGTGGCTTTACCGAGTTAAAGCAGCATTTAAAATCTTAATGTTTTAGCAATGTAATAACTACATATGTTCACATAAAGGCAAAATTATGAAAATAGAAAAAAATGAAATTTACACCATTAAACTCGCATCGGGTGAAGAAATTGTTACAAAAATTGTTGATCAAACCGATGACTCATACGAAGCAGAGCAGCCTATCATGGTTGTAGTATCCCAGCAAGGACTACAATTAATGCCGGGATTATTCACCAATAATAATGAGAATTCAGTCACAATAAATAAAAGTAGTTGTGTAATGATTGGTTCAACCCGTGAAGATGTTCGTACAAATTGGATTGAAGCCACAACTGGCATTAGCACAGAAACTAAACAAATCGTTACAGGGTAATTTTTTAACTTAAAGGAATTTTTATGAATTTATGGGCTATATTAGTTCCTTTTGATGATCAATGGCTTTATGTGACAGAATTAACAGAAACCATGGACTTTAATACAACAGTGGTAAAAACCTATGAAACCAAAGATGAAGCGACAGAGGCTGCAAAAAGATGGGGAGATGCGGCAAAGGCGGTAAAATATGACAAGTCCAGTAGTTAGGCTAGGGGATATCAATAACGCAGGAGGATCCGTTGTAGGTCCCGGTTCTTCAACGGTGTTGACAAATGGTATTCCAACATCTCTAATTGGTGATAGAGTAAGTGCACATCCACCATGTCCTGATAGCCCAAGTCATTGTGCCGCAGTTGTTGCTCAAGGAAGTGGAACTGTTCTTGCTGAAGGGCGTCCTGTTGTTTATGTTGGGGCCACAGATAGTTGCGGACACGCACGTGCAACTGGTAGTTCAAACGTCTTGGTGGGTACTTAATGATTCCGACAGGGTTAGTAAACGCTACTGTTCTTAAAGCGGGTGCTGCATTCGTCGATCCCGGTAGTTTAGGAAATGCACTTGGCTCAGGGGGTAGTCAAGGTATTGGTACTGTCTTAGATGAAGAAACTCAACTTGAAGTAGAATTAAGTCTCAATAATTTAGTTTTTCAAATAAACTCACTATCATCACAAAATTGGTATCAGCGATTAATAGAGTTTTTGCAGAATTTTGAAGGCGGCACTTCTGATCAAGAAATAATTGATTCTTGGAATAATGTAGTTAATGAAGATGGTGTATTTTTTGATATATTGGGAATTTATAACAAAACAACAAGGGATATTTTAGGTCCTTCTGTTACATCTGAAAATTTCAACACCCCTTTACAACTGTTACCCGACTGGATTGCAGAGACACTGGTTGGTTCCGCAGATGTTTCAGAAAACAACATAAATTCTATAACAGGAAATGTTGAAAGATTTTCTGCAGCAATCGCATTGTCAGAATCATATGCAAGACAAAACAATCAATTTACTGATTCTGTAACAGCACTTGAAGGTGCAGAACCTACATTTACAGACATGAACAATTGGATTACATCAGGAATCTCTGGTGTAACTTTAGCAACAACCGCATTTGGTGAAGATCTTGAAAAAATAGGAAGACTTCTTGATTTTTCTGAACTTTCACAACTTGGCAACCCCGGACAATTGATTGGTAGATTATCACAAACCAGTGCCTTGTCTATTATTGTTGGTAAATTAGAAGAAAAAAATATTGATGTAAGAACAATACTTGAACGTCGGGGTTCAACGCCTCCTGTTATATTAAAAGCATTATATAATGCACTGACTGAAATTGGTGGGAATGATTTAGATAGTGTTAAAAAGGTTTTACAAATAAGAACAGAAGGAATAGAAACAGTAGCAGATTTATTGGATCCAAGAAAAATATTCCCTAAAAGTTATTTTACATTAAAATCACCTGTTTTTGGTTCTACTGTAGAATTTAAACCAATTTACTCTGACAATTCGGGTGGCTTATCTCAAGAATTTACCAGATTAGGTGGGTCGCTAAGAAGCGTTATGCCACCAGAAATTGCAGCGGCAAATGCAGCATTATCAAGAAGTTTGGGGCAAATAACGAATATCTTTTCTGTCCCAGTTGATGATTTCGCAAAAGTATTACAAGATGTTGAAACTTTAAAAGACATTGATTCTATCCAAGACCAACCAGAACTTGTAGAGGATAATATTCAAGATATATGGTTTGATGAGAGCAGTCCTATTGATTTGGGCACAGGTCCTAGAGGAAGACTATTGCTAACCGATTTAATTGGTATTGCTTCAGGATATAATATCGTTGCTCCAATACAGCAAAATAGAGAATTGTTCTTAGAATTAGAATCTGCGGGGGTGTTTTTGCCATTTACTAAAAAAGGTGGACCCGAAGATCCAAGCATTGGGTTTTTTCAAGTTATTGAACATGTTTTAAATAACGAATATACAACTGTCCAGACTACAGGCGGACAAGAGCCAGAAATTATTTCAGTTACAATAACAATACCATCAGGAGTAAAAGGAGAGGGAGAGTACGTAAAAGATACTTTTGGAGAAGCATTTAATTCAGCTTGGTTCAATGGCATTTATCCAGAGTTAGTAGCAGCAACAAAAGCCATTGTTAATAATAATCCAGAAACCGCAAACACCATTATTGAAAACACCAAACGTTGGCAGATTCACCGTGCCAGAGAAAAACTCAACAGAGACAGGTTAATAGAACCAAATTTCTATGATCTACCACACTCCCGAGAAGATTCCCTAAGATTTGCTCAGCAATTGCCTCAAAGAGCATTAGACATTACAGTTGGTGGTGCAGGACAACTTTTAGAAGGAATTGCTGACCGAAGTACAGAGGGTGGTCAAGCATTAATTTCTGCATTACGAGAAGGACGCAATATTGATCGCCTTGAATCTATCGGGATTTCAACCAGATCTATTAATTCTCCTCCAGAAGGTGACAGTATTAAGTTTGAAACATCAAAATATTCAGTTGATGAATCCAGAGACCGTCTTACATAGACATTGACATTTTAACATAATACTTGTATAATAGCGGGATGATTCAAATAACCAGTTTAGGTTCTAAGGTTTTTGAAGGGTTAAGAGTGGCTGCAGACTGGATTTACGATCTCAATAGTTCAAATAGCAGAAAACAAAAAGAACGAGTTATTGAACGGGCATTAATTGCATCAAGACTTGGGAGTAGCAGTGCACAATGTTTTCTTTACAATTGTTATTTGGCATATAATCCATTTTTTGTTTATCACACAAAATCTGTCCCAGAAACACAAGACTTGTCTGACAAGGAAAATCCGTGGATTGAGTTTTGGGGATTGATAGAAGATTTGCGAACAACAAAAGTATCTGGATACAAAGCAGAACGGTCCATTGAAAGAATGAGTTCTCGGTTTGATTCAGATGAATGGAACTTAGTTGCACGACCTGTTATCTTAAAAGATTTACGCTGCGGAATTTCAACAAAAACACTTAATAATGTTTTGGGTTCAACCGAATGGAAAATTCCTGTATTTGATTGCCAACATTCTCAAGATAGTGAAAATCACCCACGACAACTTTCTGGAAGAAAATGGATAGAACCAAAGTTAGATGGTTCAAGAGCATTAGCAGTTATAACAGCCAGTTCAGTTGTTATGCATAGTAGAACTGGCAAAGTACTAAAAAACTTTAAACATCTTGAAAAACTGATACTTGAAAATATTGATATTTTTGACAGCCAAGCAAATCTTGGTACTCGGTATGTCATTGATGGCGAGATCATAACAAAAGATGAAATGCTTGATGACGCCGTTTTTTACATATTTGACGTTATTCCACTTAGTGATTTTATAGATGGCAGTTGTGAAATACAGCAGCATTACCGACACGAAATTATCCAGAATATAACTAAAAAATTACATCAACGAACTCCTTTTATTCGTGGTCTCAATGGTATTGAAGTAGATTTATCAACATCTGAAGGGCATAATATTATGCATCGGTACGCTCGCTCATCAGTCAATGATGGATTTGAAGGTATTATGATAAAAGATCTAAACGCTCCATATTTTTGTGGGAATAGTAGTGCGTGGCTCAAATGGAAGCCTAGTATTTCTAATGCCCAATAAAAATGTAGTTTGTGTTTATCACCTCTATGAGATAAATACTTTTTTCGGAGGAATTACAGATGTACCACTACACTTATATCATTACTAATAATAATGAAACAACTGATAATGGAAAATATTATATTGGTGTCAGGACTTCATTGAATATGCCACATGAAGATACAGAATACTTTGGATCCAGTGAATATCTTAAAGAGGATATCAATGAAAAAGGAAAAAATAGTTTTACGAAGGAAATTTTAGGTATTTTTAATAATCGCGAAGAAGCAATGCAGCATGAAATTGAGTTACATAATTTTTTTGATGTAGAAAAGAATGATTTATTTTATAATAAACACAATGCTAGAAATGAAGGATTTAGTTGGTACGGAAGAAATCATTCACCAGAAACAATAGAAAAAATAAAGAAACAACGCCAAAAACAAAAAGTAACAAAAGAACAAATTGAAAAGTTTAAAAATACATGGAAAGAAAAAACCGACGAGGAAAGAAATCAATATAAACTTTATAGACAAAAAATTTGGCAAGACAAAACGCCTGAAGAAAAAATAAATTTTAAAAATAAAATGTCTGAGATTGTGAAAGAACAGTGGAGAAAAATTTCAGAAGAAGAAAAAATAAAAAGAACCAAAAAAATTTTAGAAACAAAATCTAAATGGGACAATGAACAAAGAAAAAAAGATTTTGAAAATAGATCAAAAGCACAAAAAATATCAAAAAACAACAGAACACCTAGCGAAATAAAAAATACCGTAAAAAAACGCAAAAAAACTTATGAGCAAATGTCTAAAGAACAATTAAATGAAATAAGTAATAAGTTAAGTAAAAAAATGAAAGGCAGAAAATGGTACAATAATGGATTTGTTTCTAAAATGTTTTTTGAAGATGATGTACCAGATGGCTTTAAACCGGGAAGAAAATTTTGATTTTTAGTTATGTAACACTTGCTACGGCATTAATTTTATCAGTATCAGCCATATATTATTCAGTCACTGGACTCGCCGCTATTTTTGCTGGGGCTGCATTAACTACATTGATAATGGGAACTATTCTGGAGTCTTCTAAACTAGTTACAGTAGTTTGGCTTCATAGATATTGGCATCAGGCTACTTGGTGGTTAAAAACATACCTTGTAATTGCTGTTATCGTTTTAATGTTTATAACTAGTATGGGAATTTTCGGCGGATTATCAAACGCCCACGTTCAGCAGACTGCCCAAGGCGACAGTGCCACTGCACAATTAGAAAGAATCAATTCAGAAATTGCACGACAAGAGGCTGTTGTTTCCCGGGCTGAAGACAAAATTGAATCTGCACAAAGTGAAGGTGTAGGTGGTGATTCAATTATTCAATCACAGATTGACAGAGAACAAGAAAGAATTGATCGTGCATACGAAAGAGTAGAACCTGCTATTCAAGAACAACGCGATATCATAGATCGTCAAGAGGGACGCATACTTGATGATATAGAAGAAATTGATACCGAATTAGACAGTCTAGACGCTGCAGTTTCAAATGGTGAAATCGCCACAGCACAAAGTATTATAGGTGTTCAATCAGATGGTATAATGGGTCCTAATACCAGAGAGGCAATTGAAAACTATCGCGATAGAAAATCAGATGACAAAGATGCTTTGGAAGAACGATTAGACGAGGTGGATAATGATTCACGTGTCATTGAGGCAAGGGAAGAAATTGATCGTCTGAGAAAACGCGTTGAATCGCAAGTTGAAGATTCCCAAAATTTGATTACAAGATTACGGTCTCAATTAGGAACAAACACTGGCGAAGATATTGACGCTGTAATTGATGAACAAACTGCACGAATAGAATCAGCATCTGGCAAAATTGATAATCTTACCGAAGAAAAATTTGAAATAGAAGCCAAAACTAGACAGTTGGAAGCCGAGGTTGGTCCTATAAAATATATTGCGGAATTTGTATATGGAGAAGAGGCTGATCAAAATCTTCTTGAAAAAGCAGTGCAATGGGTTATTGTTATTATAATTTTTGTATTTGATCCGCTCGCAGTTCTTCTGCTCATTGCAAGTCAATATACATTTAGATGGAATGGACAAGACTTGTTTGACCACGTTACACCACCACCGCCTACAAGTCCGCCCACAAACAAAAATAATGGCGGAAGTACTGAAAATACTAACAGTAATAACACTAACAATGCTCAGCCTGTTACCGAAAGTAACGAAAAATATTCAAATATTGATGAAACTTTTGGTAATAGTGATTTTGAATGGACTCAGAAGGTAGATACTCCACACTATAACTATACTTTGGATTACGAAACTGCATATAATGATGTTTATAATGATGATAGGCTTGCAACCAATTATGATCTAGAGGCCCCAGTATCCAGCGAAACAGAGAACCCAGAGCACTTTTATACTATTGATGAGACCAATGATTTAGAAACTACAGATTTTACTGAAAATTTGAGTGAGGAACATCCTTATGAACTAACAACTGGGTATGTTGAGTATAGAGGAAAACGATACACAAGAGATGTTTTCCAACGATTATATCCCAAGATTCAACTTCAATCAGACAATGATCCAAGAGAAACAAATGCTGGGTTTGGTACAGAATTCCCAACCAATCCAGAACGGGGAGATCTTTTTCTCCGAGTAGATTATTTGCCAACCAGATTGTTTAAGTGGAATGGTCAAAAATGGATTCCAGTAGATAAGGAACAAACAGACCAGTATGCATATCACGATGCATATATTGATCACCTCATTGAAAAAATATCAACGGGCGAATATGATCCAGAATTATTAACAGATCTAGAAAGAACACAATTAGAAGAGAGACTAAAAGACCGGTAATTATGACTGATAATTCTCCTCATATCTGTAATTTCTGTAATCGCCCAGAATCTGAAGTTCAGAAACTTATTGTTAATAATTCTGTGGGTATATGCAATGAATGTGTTGTAATGTGCCAAGATTTATTAAAAGAACAAATTAATGGTTCTTCTGATAGTGTTAATATTAATCCAATAGAAATTAAAAACACTCTTGATAAAAATGTATTTGGACAAGATTGGGCCAAAATTGTCTTAAGTGTAGCAATTGCAAACCACTATAAAAGAATTTCAAATACAAATGAAAATAATTTGGCAAAATCAAATGTCTTAATGATTGGTCCCACTGGTTCAGGAAAAACATTATTAGCACAAACTGTAGCAAAGTATTTGGATGTTCCATTTACTATTGCTGATGCTACCTCAGTAACCGAATCAGGATATGTAGGTGATGATGTTGAGAGTTTGGTTTCAAGATTATTAATTGCTGCTGATGGTGACGTTAAAAAATGTGAAAATGGCATTATTTTTGTTGATGAAATTGACAAAATTGCCAGAAAAAGCGAAAGCTCTTCTATCACTAGAGATGTTTCTGGCGAAGGCGTTCAACAGGCACTGTTAAAAATAGTAGAAGGCACTGTATGCCGGGTGCCTCCAGTGGGTGGTAGAAAAAATCCAAACTCGGGAACAGTTGATATTGATACGTCAAACATACTGTTCATTGCAGGTGGAGCGTTTATCGGTCTGGGTGATATTGTCCGTCGCCGTCAATCAGGAACAGCATCTGGTTTTACTGCACACATTGTCTCTCCGTCGGAAGAAGTGGATTTAGGCAAGGTTACCCCAGACGATCTTGTTAGTTTTGGAATGATTCCTGAATTTGTGGGAAGATTCCCAAATGTTGTCCCGCTAACAGAATTAGATAAGGGTGCATTAATATCAATATTAACAGAAGTTGATGGAAATTTAGTTAATCAATACAAAACATTATTTGCTCAAGAAGATATTGAACTTGAAATTACTCCAGATGCACTTGATGAGATCGCTGATAAAACGCTGGTCGGTGGAACAGGTGCCCGTGGGTTGCATTCAAACATAGAAAAATCATTGCTCCCACATATGTTTGAAATGGTTCGGTATAGAGAAAACAATATTAACAAAATTATTGTAAATAAAGAACTTGTTGAACAACCAGCAAGTTTAATTGATAAGAAATTTTACAATTTCTAAAACAACACATAAATGTAATTAAAGGAACTCAAAGGTATTGACAATTGAGAAAGAAAACTGACGAAATAAAGATTAAAGGAAATCGCGTAGAGGTTCGTGACGGACAATTTGAACGTGCACTTAAAAAGTTTAAGAAAAAAGTTGATGAATCTGGTGTGCTAAAAGATGTTCGGAAACATGAATTCTATGAAAAGCCCTGCCAAGAAAGAAAGGCTAAAAAAGCCGCTGCGAGAAAGCGTTGGCTTAAAAAATTAAACGATGAAAAAAAGAATCAGCCCTTTTAAATGAACCGTAATTAGTGTATAATAAATACATGTGCAACGCCAACTTGGGTTGCACTATTAGTCACTTGCTTAATAAAGGAGGACAACAATGACTAAAATTACTTCATTAGACCTATCACCGTTTTACAGAAATACAATTGGAATGGATCGAATTTTTGATCGCGTAATGGATCAAGTTGATACCGCTGGTTCCAATGGCAATTATCCACCATATAACATCGTTCGTGTTGATGAAGATCGTTATGAAATTCAGGTGGCAGTTGCTGGTTTCAATAAAGAAGAGATAGATATTGAATACCATGAAGGACACCTAACTGTTACAGGTAGACAGGAAAACAAAAACGAAGATATTGAATATCTTTACCATGGTATTTCATCAAGAGACTTCACGCGTTCATTTACGCTTGCCGAATATGTAGAGGTAAATAATGCGGTTATTGAGAATGGAATTCTTACTATTAGTTTAGAGCGTATTGTCCCTGAGACAATGAAGCCTAAGTCTATTGCAATTACCCAAAAGGGATAATCAGTCTCTTGCAAACTATAGAGCAGGGTCTTAGACCCTGCTCTACTAATTTAATTTACGAGGAAACAAATGACAACATCATCCGCATCAAGCGAGACAAAAGTAGAAATTAATACAGAGTTGCGTGAGCCACCAATGTACCAACTAATTTATATTAATGACAATAGTACTGCATATGATTTTGTTGTTGAAAGTTTGATGAATCATCTTAATTATACTGAGGCTACTGCTCAAAAGATTACTGAAGAAGTTCATGAAGCGGGATCTGCGTGTGTGGCAGTTCTTCCATATGAGATTGCAGAACAAAAGGGCATTGAGATTACAGTAAGTGCACGTAGCAACGGGTATCCTTTAAATATTAAAATTGAGCCCGAAGCAGATTAAATTATTACTTCAATACGCTTTGGGTGATAAACAGACTTGGCCCAAGTTGATCCCTTTTCACCCAAGCAGTTATTAACATATCGGATATTATTAATAACAGAATCAACATCTTTGTGGTAATGTCCAAAGCACCACGTATCAACTTTTCTTTCCGTGTCTTGTTCTAAAATTTGTTTAATATATGAATTGCCCAACAGATTATACTGAAGATCATCGTCAAATTCTTCATCGTGTTTTGTAATCATTTCGTGAGGAACAGTATGTGTAACAACAACAATTTTCTTAATATCTGGCATTGTCTGACACCGGTTGACAGTGTTTGCAAGATAATTCGCATCATTAATTGCCATAGCACGTAGTGTCATTGCATCACCAACATTAATGTCATATCTATCAACAGCGTATTTTACTGAGTTTTCAAAATCCATGTTGGGATTGAAGTCGTATGTCCACCAGCCATTGGTACCGACTATCGCAACACCATTGATTATGACCATGTTATCTTGCAGGAAAATAACATTTGGTATTTTTTGCAATTCTTCAACTAAGGTTTGATAACTTGAACCAAGATCAGAATAATTCCAACGATGCTCTGCATTACCATCAATATAAACGACTTTTTTGTAGCATTGGGACAAATGGGTAAGACAAGAAACCGTATCCTGAATATTTTTAGAAATATCTCCAGCCACCACACAACATTGGCTGGTTGGCTGTCCATCCCAGTTAAAGCCATCTCGAGTTTCAAGATGTAAATCTGAAATTAAATCAAATGACAAGTACATAATACATATTTACAATAAAAGGAAAAACTTATGCAAATAATATTTGGTGAACCACCACAAGAAATAGTTGAGAAGTATGTGGTATTAGAATTGGATACCATAAAGTATGCTGAAGATGCAGAGCCGATAACTGCTTATTGTGTCATTGGTGGGGAAAATGTTACCTTAGAAGAGGTTTCTGTTCTTAAACAAACTGCTGATATGCATAAAGCATTAATGAACAATTATCGCAAAAAGAATTGGGATTTTTGTGAGCAAGCAATAGAGTCTCTTAGAGGAAAGTTTAAAGGAGAAATGGATTCATTTTATGATGTATTAGAATCACGAATCCGAGACTATAAAAAAGGCAATATTGTATCTGAATGGGATGGAATTTTACGAAAGTATTAAGATATTCCTATATTTTTCTTGCTTAATTCTATTCTTTCTGGATATTCAGATACAATTTGATCAGACCTATGTTTTGCATTTTTTTTCAAATATTTTTTATATAGCCTGTTTGACCGATATACAAGCCATAATTCTTTCGCAGTCTGGTTCTTTGGGTTATCTAACACACTTAATGAGTGTTGCAAATTTGTTTTTAATTCGGTTTTTATTAAATTAAAAAAATCATTCGAAAAAAACCATTTTTTATTTTCTTCGGCAATCAGATGCATTTTACAAAACAATTCATTTTTTTCGTTTTGTGTCAAATTAGATATTTTTTTCATTGTTTCAATTATTTTTTCCATTCTTTTTGATGGGTCTGTGATAGTGTCATAACTTTCATCAATTAAACCATCAAATGATTTGAATCCATATGATTTTAAATATTGTAATGCGTTTTTTTCAGAAACCAAAATAAAAGGTTTCCCGCAAGCAATTGGTCTCAAGATTTTTTCTGTTAGAAAAATTTTATTTTGGTCAAAGACTGTTTCTAGTACTACATCAATTGCAGAATTTTTATAGTCATCTACAGAATATGATGCACTTAATGAAGGGTCAGAATTATTTTTTGTAATATATTCTGATTTATCAATTAATTCTTTTTCTTTTATTGAAATATTCCATTCTTTTGTTTTTGATAGACTATTACTAAAGTGTGACTGGTCATTATACTCACTGAAAAATATATTTGCGTATTTGTCTATATTATTTTTAATCATTGTGCTTAAAAATTTAAGTCTATATTCTCTCACTCCTGACCATCCTCGGCAATAGATATTAAAATGCTTACTGAAATTAGAAAAAGAGGAATAATTAAGATATTCATCATGTTCAGCAAACCGATACCAATCTAAGGAGATAAAAGCATGTGACCAGTAATACGCACCCACAAATCCATTTTTTTCGTACTTTTCTAAATCTTTACTTTCTTTTTCAGAATGTAATAAAATTTTCTTGTCATACACGGAAAAAACTATTTCCGGAGAACCATCTATATTTTTTTTCTTTTCTGCTATTTTTTGTTCTAAAGAATTTTCATGTCGTATATAATCAGCATTTTGATATAATTCTTTCTTTTCTTCGGTTTTTCCATCATATAAAGTATAATATAATGGTTCTTGGTCATTACATATTAGTATTTTATGGTGCCAACTCCTGACGCTTCTTGATGATGATTTTAAGTTAAGCATAATATTCTGAATATGATTTTGCGTAGTCAAGTTTTTTATATTTTTAGAGCCATGTGGATCAAATCTGTACATGATTAGGTTTTTATTTGTGTGCCCAGTCAAACTGAATATATAATCATATAAGTTATCAAGAGGTATAGTCATTTTGAATTCAATAGGTTTTATCGGGTTAGGCAAATTGGGCCTAGACTGTGCAGAAGTTTTTGCTGAACAGTATACGGTTTATGGTTACGATATTTACCCACGTCAAAGTCAGTCAGTCAATATTTGTGAATCAATAAAAGAGTTAGTTAATAAAAGTGACTGGATTTTTATTGCGGTTCCAACTCCACACGATAAGGGCTATGATGGAAGTGTTCCAAGTTCTCATATGGAACCACGGGATTTTGATCATTCTGCAGTGAAAGAAGCACTGACCTCTGTCAATACACATGCAGAAAGTTCTAAGAAAGTTGTGCTAATTTCAACAGTTTTGCCCGGCACAACACGCAAACATTTTGCTGAATTATTAAATGATAAGCATAGGTTATTTTATAATCCATATCTTATCGCTATGGGGAGTGTCAAATGGGACATGGTTAACCCTGAAATGATCATGATTGGAACAGAAAGTGGAGATGATGTTGAAGTACAAAAATTGATCGATATATATCAGCCAATTATGCAAAACAATCCCAGATACGTCACTGGCACTTGGGATGAGTGTGAGGCAATTAAAATTTTCTATAATACATTTATTTCAACAAAAATTGGCCTTGTGAATATGATACAAGATTGTGCTATGAAAATAGGTAATATCGATGTTGATGTTGTTACTGATGCATTGGCAAATAGTACAATGCGTATAATGGGCCCAAAATATATGACAGCAGGGATGGGCGATTCAGGGGCTTGTCATCCACGTGACAACATAGCACTCCGCTGGTTGGCAGAAGAATATGAACTTGGCTATGATCTATTTGATACAATTATGACAGCCCGGGAAAGACAAGCAGAAAATCTTGCTAAATTTTTGGTGCAGCAGAGTGAAGAACATAATGATCTGCCTATTGTAATTCATGGAAAATCTTATAAACCAAATGTCCCATATTGTATAGGAAGTTATTCAACATTAGTAGGACATTACGTAAAAGAATTGGGCCGTTCTGTTTGTTATGTTGATCCATTGGCAGATGACACTACTGAAGTTGTTGATGATGTTGCTTCACCCGCTGTAATATTATTAGCACATAACAGAAAAATAACTTATGGTTATACTGGCGAAGAGGCAGAAGACGAAGCATACTTTGAATTTGCTCCCGGAAGTGTCGTGGTTGACCCATGGCGAGCAACTGAAGAAAAATATAATATAAAGGTAATACATTATGGAAATACTAGAAAGTAAAGACAGATGGTCTCGTTTTAAACTTCCAGAAGTTTGGTGGAAAGGTCACGAAACGCTCGCATATTACAATGAACAATTTAATGATCCTGACTCACTGGCTTGGTGGCGGTCTCTTGGGTATACACAAACAAAATTTACTGGTGACATGTACGATATGAGATCAGAAGAACCGGAGTGGATGAACAGATTTCGCGAGTACCTGCCGTGGAAACACTTTTCTTGGTCAATATACAGAATGACTCCGGGATGTGCATTACCTAAGCATAGCGACCTTTATGTCCGGTTTAGAAAATTACACAATATAGAAGATGCAAGTAAAATTCGACGTGCAGTTGTTTTCCTTGATGATTGGCAAAGCGGACACTATTTTGATGTAGATGATAACCCCATCTTGCAGTGGCGAGCAGGTGAAGGTGTGATATGGGAAAATGATGTTCCTCATAGTGCAGCGAATGTTGGTGTCACAGATCGTTATACATTACAGATTACCGGGGTTGTAGATTAACGTGGATATCAATGTTCATTCATATAATGAATGGGATAAACTGAAACAGGTGGTAGTTGGTTCTGCATTACATGCTAACTGGCCATCTAATGACTCAGTTTTCTCCAAAGAATCAGAAAAAACTTCTTGGACTGCAACTCCAGTACCATCTGGCCCCGTCCCAGATTGGGTGGTACGTGATACAGAAAGAGATTTAGAAAAACTATGTATTGTTTTAGAAGATCTTGGAGTAGATGTTCTTCGTCCAAATGAAATGGATTTTGTCACTCGTGAAGGAATGTATAATTATTGTCCACGGGATAGGCTTCTCGTAGCAGGAGAAAAGGTTGTTGATCCTGCTATGATGTATCCATGTAGAGATCAAGAAATAGAGGCACTAGATTTTGTTGCCGATTTTGCTGATGTTGTAAAAATGCCAAGAAATTCTGGAATGACATTAGACGCCGCCAATATATGCAGATTGGGAGACACGTGGTTATACCTTGAAAGCCCGAGTGGGAATAGAAACGCAGCAAATTGGTTGAAAGAACAATTTCCTGAAATAGATATTCAAGTAGTCAATTTTTACTCTGGTGTCCATATAGACAGTACAATTGTTCCTTTAAATGATCATACTGTAATGTTAAATGCTCAAAGAGTAACTGAAGAAAATTGCCCAGCAGTATTTGATGAATGGGACAAAATATGGATAGATGATTGTGCTGCACGTGCGTTTTATCGTTATCCATATGCCAGTAAGTGGATTGGAATGAACTGTTTAAGCGTAGATTCATCCACAGTCATTGTTGATAATTTGCAAAAAAAGATAATTACATTATTAGAGAAGAAAAATTTTGATGTAATTCCGCTTGAATTAAGACACAGCAGGACACTTGGTGGCGGTTTTCATTGTGTTACATTAGATACATGGAGACAAAATGATTGATAAAGATCAACTAGCACGTACAATAGAAGACCAAATTAAACAGGTTATATCAGGGTACGTTGCTGAAACTATACAACAGCCAACATGGCAAAATCACCTTAAGACAATTATAAATCAAGTTGTTAGTAGAATGACAGGGGAGATGATGTCATCTACTGATAACAGTGAGGTTGTTTCACAGGTAATTAGAGAAAGTTTAAGTCTTAACCAAGATGTTCTCACGAAAACATTTCCCGGTATTACAGACTTAAGTAAAACTGAAAAAGAACTTACTGTCTTAGATGGTACAGTAGTTGTTGAAAATGAATTGGTTTCCCGAGTTATACGTGCAATTGAAAGTATTAATGCTGAATCTGTGACTGTAAAAGATTTGTCAGTGACTGGCAGCGTAAACGTTGACAATGAGAGTTGGCAAAGTTTAGCAGACACTGTATCCACCAAAACACTTGATCAGTTAGGAGAAAGGTTTGTAACTGATACTGTAGATAAAGTATTAGATACGGCTAAAAATAGCGGAATTGAGTTCTCAAATGTACGACTTGGAGATCAGTTACTGGTTGATGGAAATCAATTGTCCAGCCGCATTACTGATACTAAAATAGAAAAAACTGGTACCCTAAAGTCATTAGATGTATCAGGCAATGCAGATATTTTTGATACCTTACATGTAGTCAATGGACGAATCGGCGTAAACACTGACACCCCTGACATGTCTTTAAATATATGGGATGAAGAAGTGTCAATATCTGTTGGTAAAATTTCTTCCAACCGTGCATTCATTGGTAGCAATAGAAAGCATGAAATTGCATTAGGCGTAAATCGTCAAGGTGATATAGTTATTGATTCTGATGGCAATACAACTATAAAGAACCTTCGTGTTGGTCGTAATACAATAGGACATGCTGATCAAGTTCCGGGGTGGTCTGGAACAAAAGGTGATTTCATTATTAATACTGCTCCCGGCAAAGACAATGTGTTTGGGTGGATTTGTTTAGGTGATTATCGCTGGAAAACACTGAAGTCTGTATGAATATAAGTTGGATTGTCACACCGCAATATCAAACACAAGTAGATATTAAAGAGATAGGACCAATATGGGGTTCTGATATCACTTGGAGAATGTTTAACACTGATAATGTAATTTGTTTTGATTATCGTCGTGCATCTGATTTAGTTACCAGAAACTTCCAAGAGCAGTGCAACTTTTACATACCAGAAAAGTTTTTTAGTGATTTAAATCGCCCATCATCTGTTCATCTCGTTGGTGGTGGATTTTCTGACGAAGTGGATCAAAAAGAAGAAGTGGTTGCTGCTCATCTTGTAAAAGATGTAAGTGATATAGTATTGTTAGGTGGATTTGATTTTTCAGCAGAATTTGAAAATTTAGAAGAATATGAACGGCATAGAGCAAATAATTTTCTTAATAGTATGAGACGCATTATAGAGACTTCTGAAAATATTCAGTGGGTTGCCCTTGATCATGTTAAACCACTTGATGAAAGATTCAGTAAGTTAGAAAACTTTACACAAGATACTACCGAAAATGTAGTATCTCTCCTCTCATAAATTTCTCAATATAGATTGACTAACCGAACACATTGTCATATAATAGCACTATGACAAATAAACGTATCGGATTTTGCTGTAAGTGGCTTAGCGACATGAGTGCTAAGTCTAATTCCCTTAACCGCGACTTAAATGGTAGGTCAACTACCATGAAGTGGCTTCGTGAACACCCTGAAGATGCTGTAGAAAGACAGTGGGAGTTAATGAATTTTAACGCCCGTGCTGCATATAACCTTGTTGAACGCGTGGGCTCCTTAGAGCCTGAGTTGCGACAAGTCCGACTTGGCTCTGAGATGTTGCAAGGATATACAGAATCTAATTGGCAAGACTGGTGGCAGCAGCCGAGCGTTCAGCAACACCTTGAGTCAATTTTTGCTCCTGTGGGCAACCTTGCACGTAAGTTAGATGTTCGTCTTAGTTTCCACCCCGGACAGTTCTGCTGTTTAGTTTCTGATAATCCAGAGATTGTAGAGAGCAGTCTTGCAGAAATGGAATACCATACAGACTTGGCTCGTTGGATGGGTTATGGAAAAGAGTTTCAGGATTTCAAAATCAATGTGCATGTAAGTGGTCGCCGTGGACCGGGGGCAATGCGTGAAGTAATCAATCGCATGAGCCCAGAACTTCGCAATTGCCTTACATTAGAAAACGATGAGTTTACAATTGGCATTGATGACCTCATTGAATTGCGAGATGTTGCTGCGATTGTCTTTGATGTGCATCATCATTGGGTTAAGACAGGTGAATATTTTAGTCCGCATGATGATCGTGTAAATTATATTTTGGAAAGTTGGCGGGGTGCTCGTCCTGTAGTGCACTATAGTCAGTGTCGTGAAGATCTTCTTGACGGACATGACCCCGATATTTTCCCAGATATGCAGTCACTGTTATCTGCTGGATTCAAGAAGACAAAGTTGAGAGCACACTCCGACTTTATGTGGAACAATGCACAAAATGAACAAATGTTAGAATTTTGGGAATGGGCTGATATTCAAGTGGAAGCCAAGGCCAAGAATCTTGCATCGGCTGATTTGTTAGACCGATGGATACAAAAAAGCCGGACAAATTGCCCGGCTGAAACTGAATGTGTCGAGGTTCTTTAAGTGTTCGACTTTTTAGTAGTTGTCTTTTTGGTACCTGTGGTGCTGGTTTTTCTTCCAGTAGTTGCACTCTTTTTGGTGCCAGTCTTGCTGGTACTACTCGCGGTCTTCTTGGCACCAGCAGTATTAGTTTTGGTGGCAGTTGCCTTCTTAGTTGAACCAGTAGTGGTTTTTTTAGTAGTTGACCGCGTGGCTGGTTTCTTTTCAGCAGGTTTTTGTGATGCAACTTGCTGAGATTCTGTTGGTGTATTTCCACCAAACAGGCGTTTAATAAAATTAAACATAATTTCCTCCTTTTGGTTATTTATGTATAGATATTATTAGGTCAATGAATTTTATTATAGGAGAAACAAATGAAAGACTTTTTTATTTTTAATTGGATTACTTCACGGTTTTCAGAAAGGACGACATGGGACGGAGTAGTGCTAATTGCTGCTGGATTATCTTTCTTTCTGCTTAAGCCTATTGCATCAATTGTAGCAGCACTTGCCGTACTGTATGGTCTTTGGACTATTCTGCAGCCAGAATTCTAAGAATCACCGCCCATTTCATCATAGCCGATGTTTTTGGACTTGAGAAATTTTTTAAACTCTTCTTTTTCGGAGGGGTCGTAAAACATTACTTGGGCTCTGTCACCGGCTTTACTATATGATTCTTGCTCTGAACGAAACTCTTTCATTAAAGATGTCAGTTCATAAGAACTAATATCTAAAAGCATGACGTTTGGTTGTGTGATTAACTGTTGTTCTTCTTGTTCAAGCAAGTTGATTGTTTCACGAATTTGGTCAGCAGTGTTTTTATTCATCTTAATATTTATGATGTTAGTAAAATTCTCAGATCTTAAATTTATTTTGCACTGCACAATAAAATGATAAATAAAATCAGTTGTCAAACGCTATTATAGGTTTGCCAATTATAACTCGCTTACCAAAAGGAGATAATTATGAGTTACATTCAACATTTTTCAACACAAGAACTTCTCAACAACATTGAGAAAAATTATAATTCTGTGTCCAGATTCATTCAGCCAGAGTGGTTGCGTTCATATTATGAAACTGTAACTGCAGCAAACTTTGAGGTTGCTCGTGCAACTGTTGCTGAAGTAGAAAAGGCACTCCCCGTTAATAATAATTAAAATAATTGTTGATTTGCAATCCGGTCTATGTTAGGCTTCATCTAAGTTTAGCAAGACCGGATTTTTTATGAAACGGATTATAATCACAAGTGCATTTGCACTGTCACTAAGTGGGTGTGCTGGATTGACGTCACAAAGCCCACCTACTGATGTAGCACTCATTCCAAATGACTGTGCAAATACGCATCATATTATTCCGTGGCTGGAGAGCCAACTTGAACGCCCTAAAGGCGTATTCCAATCCAACGCTCAACATCAGGAGAGTATTCGTGCAATTAAACACCGTATTTGGAGCATGCGTTATCATTGTGAGCCTACTGACGACAGCATGTAGCACATCATCTGCACCGACATATTCAATGAGTGTTGATAGTTTAAATCACTATCAAGTTGATTGTTCAAAAAAAGAAGAACAGATACACTTTATTCAGAGTATGCGACCAACAGAGCCACAGCGTAATATGGCAGCGATTGTTGCGACAGTACCATTCGCATGGATGGGTGATGTTGGGAATTATTCTGGTCAGCGTGAAGTAGCGTCTGGCCGCAAAGACTGGATGTTAAATCAGATTCTTATGGAGTTAAATCGATGCCCTTAGAAAAAAATATATGGCTGATTGCAGACACACATTTGAATCATAAAAACATTCTTCATTTTAGAAATTATCATACCGGAGAATTAATTCGACCCGGGTTTGATGATATTCATCAGATGAATGAGTATATTATTGATCAGTGGAATTCTCATATCAATCCGGGTGATAAAGTTATTCATCTTGGTGATGTATTCTTTGGACCAAAAGAAGAATTTCTTCCTATGTGGAAACAGTTGCATGGTTCCAAAGAATTAATAGTTGGTAATCATGATGATGTTAAGTTCTTTGCTAAAAATGAATTAGTCACAAAAATTCATATGTGGAAGCAGATGCGAGATTTTGGATTGCTGTTATCACATGTTCCTTTGCATGAGAAACAATTAAGACGTGGTCCACCCGGCGAGGAACATGATTATATGGATAATCATCTACTCAATGTGCATGGTCATATTCATGATGAACCATCGCCACCGGGGCCATACCGTTGCATTTGCGTGGAACAGACGGATTATAAACCAGTAAATTTAGAGAACTTGACAATCACATAATCGTTTACTAAACTTAAACCTCATTTACAGTAAAGGAGTAACTAAAATGTTTCTTGATGATCGCGAAGCAGTAAACAGTCTGATTGAAGATATTTTTGAGCGTGAAATTTCTCCTGTACATGAAAGTGGTTGGGTTGATATGGGCGAAATTTTTACTAATGATGATATCAACATGCTAACTGAAACGCACTCAGAACTTGATTGCACTCCAAATCTTGAAAAGTATATGTAATTAAGAAGTGTGGGTAGGATTTCTGCCCACATTTTTTGAAACAGCATTAAAACTACACTATTCATCAGCCAACAAGAGATTAGAAATGATTCGCCAACCCGGGGATATTCAACGAGATATTGATCGTGCCAAAAACAATCAAGAGCGTGATCAGTTGTATCGCGAACTTTCCCAATCACAGGCACATTGGGACCGAATAAGATTGATAGGTGCACTGGGTTGACACGATAGTCCGGAAGTAATATACTGATCACATCATTTAGGGCAATACAGCAAAGAGAGATTGGAAATGAATCTTCAGGAAGCAGAAACCCTCGCAATTGAGTTGATTAACAAGCACCTTGATGGCACATGGTCTTTTCGCTGGAACCGTCGTCAAAGAGCATTCGGACTTTGCCATTATGGTCGTAACACAATTGAATTGAGTCGGATCCTTACTGAAACAGAATCCGAGTATGCCACGCGGCAGACTATTCTTCATGAAATCGCTCACGCTATCGCAGGGTTCCATGCAGGTCATGGACCAGAGTGGAAAATGGTTGCTCGTCGCCTTGGCGTAGAAAACCCCAAATGTAAGCGTAATGCAACCGGTGATACTAAGCCAAATTACAAGTGGGCCATTAAGTATAACAATGAAGTAATTAAGGGTTATTTCCGTCGTCCCAATCGTAATATTCAGCGACGCATCTCACAGATGTATCTTAGGGGGCGTCCTGAAACCGAAGGACAACTTTATATCGAGCGTGTGGCATGAAATCACTAATTATTCTTGTAATTGGAATCACAGTCGGGTATTATTTTGGTATGGAAAACGTCGATAGCATCAGTGGTGTTATCGACATTACCCGAGATGCGTTTCAGTTTGCAGCAAATAAACTTGGAGAATACAATGATTGATATTCAGGGCGTAACCCGTGAACAAGCAGAGATCCTTGATCAACTTTGGGCGTGTGAGTCTGAGGATGATGTGCATGAACTTCGTCTGGCTATGGACCCCGATCAGTGGCACACGCTTGATTTGTTGGTTGAAGCAATTGCTTTGGGTGTTTTAGATGAAGAAGTTCAATCAGAAGTTGATTGTGCACAGGTAAGGACTATTTTATCCAACTTTTAGGTATAAAATTTTATGGATTCTAATTCACTAAAAAAGAGTATTGAGGAATCTCGCAAACAGCGTGAAAAAACTCTGCGAAGAATTGATAAATTAGAATCTGACATTCGTAAAGTTAAGCGGATGCTTAACCTATCATAATGGATAAACAGTTATGAAAAAAATCACATCTTTGTTGGCACTAACTTTTGGTATTGCGATTTCTGCACAGGCACAGGAATGTGTGTATCAATCACGAACGGTCACAAAAAACGACCTTGAAATTAGTGAGCGTAGTAACATTGTCCGAGATGTAACTGATGTTGGCAATGGCAACCGTAAATGCACAGTTCACTTTAGTGTCAGAATTAATCAAGACTGGAAAATGGCGACTGGTGAATGGGAGTGGTCTGGAAACAAACCACACCAACAGGCATGTGCCAAGGCAGTTCAACTTGCTGAAAAAATGGTAATTGAACGCGTTGCTGAACGAGATGTTAGCAATGAACAAGTTCTTGTTTGTAATGATGATGAACGATATGAACAGTTAAAAAACATTGATGTCGGTACAGTTGGTTCTATTGAACAGTTTCGTCCCCATCCAGAATATGATAATTCTTTTTATCATCAGGGAGCAGAGTGCCGTTGGTTTGTGGATGCAAACTTTACAGGTACAGAAATTCGCAAGTATGAAGGTGTTATTTGTGAAACTAAACCTGATAAGTGGGTTGTTGTTGATAAATTTTAACTTGACATTAGGTTTATTAATTAATATAATACCAAGTGCCACTAAATTTAACAGAAGGATACAATAATGAATTGGGATAGAAACGGTCATATTATTAGCGGGATGTACGAAGGCGTTGCTTACGCCGGACGTGTAACTAACTCCCGAGCAAAGTCTGGTGGAGAAATTCAGCACACTATTGACCTTTTTGAGCCAATTTATGTTGATGGCAAGCGTCATGATAAAATCACGGTAAATGATCTATTTGTCTTGCCTAATCGTTCTCGGATGAGTGCATAAAATTATGGAAAAATACTACATCGATGAATTTGTAAATTATATTGCTCCATCTCGTGGACGTTGTATTGATATGAGCACACAAGTAAAAGCAGATGATGATAGTGTGCTATATGAAGAGATTCCCGATGAGTTTGCAAGTAGATTTCAATGGGACACTTGTAATAAACGTGCTTTTCCCGTGATGGTTTGGGAAAAGGAAGGAGAGCCCGTGGCATACTGGGATTGTGAGTATTGTGTGGGCTATTTTATGAACACTGAGGTATCTGATGTTTAATATTCAGTTGTGTACTTTTACAAAAGATTATGAAGGGGTTAGATTCAGTGTCTTTTCTGTGGGCATTACCGGTGAAAGAGAAAGATGCCTGTTTGCCATTGCCAAAGACGAAGATGCTTGGTATTTTGATATATTCTTTTTACGAATTATATAATTACGCCGAGGCAAAAACGTGTTAGAAGAAAAGATCAATCAATATCGCGAAAACTTTGATATGGTGAGAGAGTTGTCGAATGACAATACTGCTGTGTTTGAGTATATTATTGATCTTGGAAAAAAGTTACAGGCAGACCCACTGTCAGAAGAAAAAAGAACAGAGCATAGCCGTGTAAGCAAATGTCAATATGATTTGTTTGTAGATTGGGAAAATGGTAAATGGCATGCATATTCAAATGGGTTGATTTCTAGTGGATATGCGTATATACTCTTAGACGTGTTTAATAGTATTCCACTTGAAGAAGTCAATAAGGTAACAAGTGAATCATTTGAACCGTTGGGAATATCTCAACTATTATCAATGAACCGATCAGATGGATTTTACCAGATGATTGAAATTATGAAGCGTAACGCAACAAAGGTATAAAAAATGTTTATTAAAACTACACGTAACACAGTTGGTATTGCTGCCGTAGCATTAACACTGGCTGCTTGTTCCTCTACTTCAGACATTTATCAAGAGCGAGCAGAAAAGCAGCGTGAACTTGACAGCAAGGCCGTTGAAAGCACACTTGATAATATGCCAGACTGGATGACAGAAGTTCCAGAATCAGAGTCTGCAATTTATCAGAATGGTTCTGCTGCTAGTAGCAATTTATCAATGAGCCGGGCAAAAGCACGAAATATGGCTTATGGTCAGATTTGTGTTGCAGCAGGTGGTACTGTGAGTCAACAGAATCAGACATTTATTTCTGATACTGGTAACTCCAGTGTAGAAAATTCTGAATTGGCTATTCGTAGTATGTGCACATCAACTGACATTACTGGAGCAGAAGTTGCTGATGAGGTAGTTGTACAGGAAAATAGTCGTTATCGTACATATGTTCTTGTTGCACTTCCAATTGGTGATGCAAATGTTCTCCTAGAGCGGAAACGTGAACAGGAGATTCAAGAAAAAGCACTAGACCGTTCTAGTGAAGTTTTTGAAGAGATTGACACCAGAGAAGAAGCCCAGTCTTCTGAATAATAAAAAATCTAACCAACGGCCATTCGGTCATTAACCCAGTCAGCGTCTGTCTCCTTTGCCCCTTTTGCCCTGTCTACGCTGACTGGGCATTTTTTTGTCTTAAAGAAATATAAATCATAAATTAATATATAAACAAAAAGAGGAAAACATGCCTAATTTAGTGCCCATTGTTTTGGAAAAAACTGCTCAAGGCGAGCGTAGTTACGACATTTATAGTCGGTTATTAAAAGACCGAATCATAATGCTTGATACAGAGGTTAGTGAACATTCTGCAAGCCTTATTGTGGCACAAATGCTATTCTTAGAGTCAGAAGATCCAGACTCTGATATTCTGTTTTACATCAACTCCCCCGGCGGCAGCGTCACTGCTGGCATGAGCATTTACGACACGATGCAGTTTATTAAATGCGATGTTTCAACTATTGTTATAGGGCAAGCCGCGAGTATGGGGTCATTGTTATCTGCAAGTGGAACAGCAGGGAAAAGAAAGATTCTGCCTCACGCTCGGCATATGATCCATCAACCATTGGGCGGTGCGTCAGGGCAAGCATCAGATGTAGAAATACAAGCCAAAGAATTACTTCGCTGGAAAACAATTCTTACGGGCGTGTATGCTAAGCATACTGGCAAGGATGTAGAAGCACTTCAGGCTGATATGGAACGAGATAACTTCATGGGTGCACAAGAGTCAATTGATTATGGCTTGGCTGACGAATTAATTTATAATAGATAAATTAAAATCTATACTTAATTTGTCCAAAATATAAATTAAATAACACATAGGAAAGTATATACTATGTGTTTACTTAAAAATTGTCTTATCACTGCAGTACTTGTTGCCGCCATGGTCCTCTTTGGCGGTACAGTTTTTGCATCCCAACTAACACATCAATTTAAAAATCCTTCTTTTTCAGGACAAGGATGGTCAAACCACGTCTTGTCTAATGAACAATTGAGGCACAATCGCGAGAAAGAAATTCGTGAACGTAAAGAAGCAGAGCAACGACGTTTAGAAAGAGAAATGGAAGATTCTATTCTCAAGAAGTTTGTGACTAACATGGAATCAAGAATTTACGCCACTTTGTCAAAACAAATGGTAGACAATATGTTTACAAAATGTGAGGAAGGGGATGAATCTTGTACTCAGCCTGACGGTGGGTCTACGGAAATAGAAGGATCCACTATTACTTGGAATAGATCTGAATCAGGTGCTATTACACTTACTGTAGATGGACCAGAGGGCTTTACAGAAATAGATATACCCGGTCCCGGGGAATTATTATTTTGATAAAGACACCTATAAATCTTGTATTTTGTTTAGCGATTTTAAGTGGGTGTGCTGCAACTGGAGAAGATAGATTTCAATCTGAACCTGCAGATATACAACCTGCTCCTATGCAGGAAAAATTAGATGATATCCCCGAGTTAAATGGACCAAAGATTACGATAGCAGTTTATGATTTTTCAGATAAAACAGGACAAAGACAACCCAATGAAAATATAGCAAGTTTATCTACCGCAGTTACACAAGGTGCAGAGGTTTGGGTTATTAAAAGTTTACAAGATATCGGCAATAGTTCGTGGTTTGATGTTGTTGAGCGAGTAGGTTTAGATAATTTAGTAAAAGAAAGACAACTTATACGAAATACCAGAGAAAATTATGGCGAAGAGAGCCGCCAATTAGACCCAATGCGATTTGCAGGGTTAATATTAGAGGGTGGTATTGTAGGTTATGATGCAAATGTTTTAACCGGAGGTGCAGGGGCAAGGTACTTGGGAATTGGGGTAGATACCGAGTACAGGGTAGATACAGTAACTGTTGTAATGAGGTTAGTAAGTGTTAATTCAGGAAGAGTTTTAACGTCTGTGGCAACAGAAAAAACAATATTATCAACAAAGACGGGGGCAAATTTATTTCGTTTTTTTGATATGGGAACAGAACTCGTTGAGACTGAAATGGGCATGACAGCCAACGAGCCTGTAAATTATGCTGTGAGGGCAGCAATAGAAGCCGGAGTAATAGAACTTGTTTATCAAGGAGCGGAAAAAGAACTCTGGCAGTTTAAAGGGAGCGACAAAAATGAGAGGGGCATTAACTCTAACGCTGATACTAATGGTTAGTATGGCATGGGCAAATGAAATATATGTGGATCAGATTGGTGATAATCTTGATCTTGATATCACACAAGATGGCACAGATAACGTTGCAGGTACTTCAGAAGAACCAATGGTACTGAATGGCGATGATATGACTTTTGACATAGATCAGATAGGCGATAACAATATTATTGCAGCAACTATCAATGGTAATACCTACACAGGTACTATTAGCCTTACTGGCAACAACAACAATGTTGATCTTGCTTGTGATAGTGTTGATGCAGTTCAATGTGAAACTGTGACAGCAGATATTACAGTTAATGGTGATGGTGCAGACATAGATCTTCGCATAGGCGAAACTGCGGATGCTTCCGATCTTGTAGCAACATTCACAGTAGACGGTGATGCGAACGTGATTGACGCTGAAGTAGACGGTGTAGATGCTGATGCTACTGTGGTGATTGACAACAGTAGCAGTCTTGCAGGTGGCAATACTGTTAATGTTGATATGGATGGTGACGGTGATGTCAACGGACATTCACTCAATCTTGATATTACAGGTGGCGGCGGTGTTTATAACGTGACACAGAGCGGCATAAATGACAACACAGTGGATGCAACATTTGAAGGCGATAACGCTACTGTTGATATTGATCAGTCTGACTAATATTTCTGCACACGCCGCAATAGGTAGCGTGTCAGAAATATCAGGCTCGGGCGTGTTAGAACGTGAAGAGTCCGTTATTCAGGGTGAGCAAGGCACAGAAGTAGAATCCTACGATACTGCTGTGACCGAAAAAGGCAGGATGAGAATTGACTTTGTGGATGATACTCGTGTTGATGTCACAGAGCATTCTCGTCTTGTTATAGATGAATTTGTGTATGATCCTGCTGCAAACGAAGGTTCACTTGCCCTAAAAATCAGTCTGGGTTCTGTCAAATATGCATCTGGACAAATCGCGAAAAAGCATCAGCAGAATGTAAAAATAGAAACGCCGTCCGCTACCATTGGTGTACGTGGTACTGACTTTGCGATGGTAGTAGATGAAATAGGAGGCTCCACAGTCACATTATTGCCTTCATGCAGAATAGTGAATCCCAGAGAACCCGCACAATGTTTTGTGGGTGAAATAACTGTTGAATCCGATGCGGGTATGGTTGTAATGAATGAAGCATTTCAAACTACAGTAATAGAAACAGGAAATAAGCCACCATCTAAGCCGTTGGTGCTTGATATAGACCCATCACAATTAAACAGTATGTTGATTGTGAGAAAAGAATCCAACTATGACTTGACTGCAAGAGAGTTGCAAGAACAGGCAGATGCGTTGGACGTGGATTATCTTGAGTTTGATGAATTAGATGAGGATAGTTTGCAAGAAACAATTGATGGAATATGGAATACAGAATTAGGTGATACTGCAGATATATTAAAAGTTGATATATTTGATATTATGCAAAATCTTCGTAATAACGTTAATTCCGCACTTGCAAATCAATTAGATAACCAATATGTGTTTGGAGACAGGCCAGAGGGATTAGATCCAGAAACTGGTATATTCTTTCAAGCCCCGCCACCAGAATTTACAGTAAGAAGAAAAGATGAAGCGGGAAACACATTTGAACTTAAACTAAGTGAATCACATGGTTATTCAATAGACATTTTACAAGGAAATTTTATAAAATATGATTATCAAACTGGTATTGGCAATAATCGTATTAGGATTGATCAAAGTCGCTAATGCGGATGAAATTGATATCCTTCAACAAGGCAATGATTTTGAACTTTCTGTTCTACAATCATCTGGAGATAACTTTTTACAAGGTAGCGTTGTAGGAGATAACCACTCTATAACCTCTGAGCAATCTGGGAGTTCTTCTGCATCGTTTGATTTAACGAATTCTGGCGGTGGTGTTAATTTAAATATTCAACAAAATGACAATGATTCTGTATCCGTGACTAAAATTTGCACAGACCCCGCTGGGTGTTCTGTTTCTATTAATCAAAATTAATAATACACGAACATAAATATCCCAATGAAGTGGATAACTCATTGGACAACGGCTCTCATAACCTTAATCTTAATTCTATCTATACACTACAGTGATGGGTTTATCACCGAGACGCTTCGCCTTAAACAATTTGACCTACTACAACAAACCGATCCCGTTCAAGTTTCCAAAGACATTGGCGTTGTTACTATTGATGAGGATGCAATAGAACGATATGGACAATGGCCTTGGAGCAGGGAAACTATAGCAGATATAATATGGCAGTTGAGAAAAGATGGGGCAGGTGTAATTGTACTTCCTATTTTATTTTCAGAAATTGACAGGTTAGGGGGTGATGAGTATCTTGCTGAAACCCTTGAAAACAACAGCATAGTAATATCACAAACAGGCACACAGAGGTATAGTCAAAACTCTGTTCCAAGAGGCATCGCAAAAATAGGCGAACCTGTGCCCTATCTATTCCAATGGCAAGGCGTTTTGGGTCCTATTCCAGAGCTAGGAAAAGCAGCAGATGGTGTGGGCGTTATCAATACAGTTCCTGAGATAGACGGCGTTGTTCGCAGAGTGCCACTTCTTATGCGAGTAGAAGACGAGGTGTTTCCCTCTTTGGGAGTAGAAGTTATTAGAGTAGCAACAGGCCAACCATCTTATCAAGTAAAAGAATCTGGATCGGGAATAGAGGCAGTCCGAGTTCCCGGGTTTCCCATAATAAACACAGACCCCAATGGAAGAATATGGTTACGATGGAATAAAAAATTCCCCACCATATCTGCAGCAGAATCTGACTTTTCAGAGTTTCAAGGCAAAACTGTAATCATTGGTGCTCAAGCCGCAGGGATAAGTGGTATCATAGCCTCCCCAACAGGACCAAGATATAATTACGAACCCGCAGCAGTAACTTTACAAACACTTATTGACGGCGAACAAATTGAGCGTCCTTACTGGGCATTTCAAGCAGAACTTGCATCTACTCTTGCGTTAGGCTTGGTGGTTATTGTTCTTGGAAGATTCACGCCTTATTGGGTAGTGGGTATAGGAATGATTGCACTTAGTGCCACACTTGTATTCGCTGTAGATTATGCTTGGTCTAACTATTTGTACATGCTTGATGGTACAATGCCTCTTGCTGCATTAATTCTTGTTGGATTACACTCAGTATTTCTTCGCTTTGTGAAAGAATTTAAAGAAAAACAAGCAATTAAAAAGCAATTTTCTGGATATGCTTCCCCACAAGTTGTAAAACTACTTCAGACCAATCCTGATTTAATCAAACACGGCACAAAAAAGAAAATCACAACCGTAATGACTGATCTCCGAGGATTTACTCCTCTAAGTGAAAGTTTTGGTGATGATGTTCAAGGTTTGACGCGTATGATGAACTCATATATGGATGCAATATCCAAGCCCGTTCTTGAAAGTAATGCCATGATTATCAAGTACATTGGTGATGCAACCATGCATATTCACAATGCACCGATAGATGACGATATGCATGCTACAAACGCTGTATCCACCGCATTAAAGATGTTATCTGCAGTTGATCGGTTCAATGAGCATTTGACAGAACAAAATAAACCACAAATTGGAATGGGTGTAGGAATTAATACTGGTAAAGCCTATATGGGAGAAATTGGTAGTACTCAGCGTCACAGTTATGATGTATTGGGTGATAGTGTTAATGTTGCCGCTCGTTTAGAAGGACAATCAAAGTCCTATGGCGTAAGAATAGTCACAGGTTCTGAAACCGCTCATTTAACATACAAACAGTTTTTCTATCTGGAGTTAGATAAAATAGCAGTAAAAGGAAAGAGCAAACCGTTAAAAATTTACACGGTATTAGAACACGCCGAAAATACACCTGACGAATATTTTGATGCAAGAGAAAAGCATGATCGTATGTTAGAGATGTATCGCATTAAAAACTTTGATGAAACAATTACATTATGCAATGAGTTGTGTGGAAGTTTTGATGGTGCCATGGATGCTTATTATGATTTGTGGATAGAGCGTTGTAAATTTATGCTTGCCCAAGATTTGCCATCTGATTGGGATGGCACATTCACAGCAACCAGCAAATAAATACTTTTATGGAGTTTTTAACACTTGTATCTGAAGTTGGATTCCCTATTGCTGGTGCACTGGTAGCAGGAGCATTTGTTTTTATATCGCTGAGATTTATACTTGCAAGTGTTACCGAATCTCTAAACACTCTCAAAAACATTATATCTCAATTAGATAACCGTGTCTTAACAATGAACAATGATCTTGTAAAAATAGATGCACTTATGAGTTATGCATTAGGAGTTAAACCAAACATAGAGCGGATTGCTGCGAATGAGGGCAAGGATGATGCTCGCCGAGATTAAAAATGGATAACATTGTCAATGCCATTAATGAATATGGTTTTCCTATTGTTGCCGCAGTGGGAATGGGTGGGTTCATTTATTATATATGGCGATGGGTAACAGAAACCGTTGATCCAGTTATTGGCGAGACAATGGGAACACTTATTAAGTTAGTAGATAGAGTTAGAATGTTGGATAACGATATGATTCGTCTCAACACAAAACTCGCAATGGTTTTAGAACATAAATCTCATATTGACCAAAATCTTTCAGCAGAACAGCGAGATGAATTAGAAGAAATTATTCATCGCTATCAATCACAAAGTGAAACATTTGATTCTACTGGAAACTCCCCCAAAAACAAATAATATAATTTGGTGCTCTGCAACATAAATACTCCCATAAAAAAGGAGTATAAAGTTGTATATCATGTCATTAGGAAAATCTATTTCTGAAATGTCTATTGAAGAGATTAACCGTGCAGTGCAAGATAGATCGGACTGGATAGAAAATTATCTGAGTATATCACTTGAGGGCGATACGACGGTTGATATGGAACCATTAAGGCATTGGTCCAATGAACTATATGCACTCAATTCTGCCAGAATACAACGCTTTTCAGAATTAAAAGCCACAGCATAAACTCTGATTAAATACAGGTATTATGATACCTTCAGCCAACATTCATGCAAACAGTAATGCCAAGATTATTTTTTCCAGTTTAAAAACTGTAGGACAGCATTACTACTATCGTAATTCTGCGATTGATAAAATATTCTTCTTAAATATACCCAAAAATGCATCGTCCTATATTAGAAACACGATGCATTTTATTGATAACCCATCCACCGAACCACGAAGTTTTTGTATTGTTCGTGAGCCATTAGAAAGATTTATAAGCATTTACAAATATATGATAAATGTAGAAGAAAGATTTGACGAGTTCTTTCAAGCATTCTTGTATGATAAAGATTTATCTAATGAGAATTATATAAAAGTTGGTGTTGAACACCTAATGCCGCAATCGTTTTTTGTAGATAACGCACCATCTGAATGGAAAAAACAATGCCAACTTATCACAATGGAAGATTTTTTTGCTGATGGTGTGGAATCTGGACTTCAACAAGTTGGATTAAAATCCAGAATTAGTCTTCCTAATACCAAAGTTAATTCCTCTGACTATGATGCATCATACAAAGATTGGATAATTGATAAAATCTATAAAGACCACTCAGAAATTTTTGACAAATATCTATCTCAAGATTCTGAACTGTACCAAAAAGCAAAAAATAGAGAAGTGCTAATCCCTTGACATATGATGCTATACGGTGTAGCATACTAAAAATGCCCGGGTGGTGGAATGGGTAGTCACTGAGGATTTAAAATCCTTTGCCGCAAGGCGTGCGAGTTCGAGTCTCGCTCCGGGCACCAAATAAAAATTCTGATGGTATTTTAAACTGTTTAAATACAATTGCCATCAGACAGTTGCCGAGTTAATCGCTCGGCAATTTTTTGCCCGGTTAGTTAAATGGTATAACCACGGTTTTGTAATCCGTTGTTGGGAGTTCGATTCTCTCACCGGGCACCAATACACTCGGCCTGTATCTCAGTTGGATAGAACCAGCCTTCTATAGTAAAGTCATTTGAACCAAACCCTCTTTAATAACTAAATACCTTAATAAACATAGGATTATGAAGTGATAGTTACTGACCTATTTGAAGGTATTTCTGATATAATTTTTCATCGCACTGGATTTGGAAATCTAAAACAAATTCTTGAAAAAGACCAATTTGAACTGCGTCCAACATTTGCTAAACCATCAGAACAAGAATCAACCAGACGAAAGACAGACTTGTACTTTATGTCTACTGCCAGAACAAAAAACAGCAAATATATTAGTGACAGTGGATCTCCAGTATTAACACTTGATGGTCAAAAACTAAAACAAAATTATTCTGGTTATGGTATGGATTATTATGGCCCATCATGGAGAGAAGTCAGTGGTGGTGAATATGAGCAAGAAGATCGTGTTTTCTCGCAAAAACCTAACATAACCAATGCCAAAAAATATATTCTAATGATAGAGTTAGTCATGGAGTTCAATGCTGGTCAAGCAGACAATATTTTTAAAATTTATAGCATGGCTAAAAAAAGCGGCATACCAATAAAATTTTATGATAGTAAAGAAGATAGAAACCTTGGTAAAAATGCATTATCAGAAAAGGCGGTAAGAGAGGAGTTAAAGCGAAATCTTGCTAATTTAGAAAAGCGTAGACCATACACTCCACCGAGAAAAGAAATGTATGTTGGTGACGCAGTTCCTGCTATATTTTTAGGATTAAAGTTTGACCCAGAAGATAACATTCCTGCAGATGCAAAAACCCGAATTGATAAATTTCTAAGAAAATGGCCGGGAATGGACAAAGAATCTGTGCGTGTAGATTTTCACAATGCAGTATCTGATAAAAAATACAGAAACTTGATGACTCAAATTGTCGCGTTTATGAAGAAAAATAATTTGCGAACGATTGATGATTTGGGCGAGTTTGTGTATCAAAAATGGATAGATAGATAATGGTTAAAATTTTTGAAGTTGAAAACAACAATACAAATACAATCGAAAATATTATAAAAATTGCACAAAACATATTTGGCACTGATAATCTTAGCAGTGGCAACTGTGGAAATTTTGCGTTAGCATTAGGTAAAATTCTTAAAGAAAAAGGCTTAAATCCAAAACTTGCTTTTACATTCAGAGAAGTAGATGATCTTACAAGCACCGAAATATCTAATCAAGGTACTCAAACTATCAGCAAAACAACTGTGTCCACTGAAACTATAGATGATGTTATTAACGCAGAAACTGATATCTATCATATTATTTTAAAAGTAAATGGGCAGTATTACGATGGCACAGGAAAAACAAACACAGACGAATTATTAGATATGGCAGATGATCAATATGATGATTATTATCCGGGATTTTTTGATAATATCGAGTTGAATGACCCGGCTATGTTAAAATTAATACGAACTGAAACCAACTGCCAAATTCCAATGCAAACATTTTATCAAAAAATTAAAGAAAAAATTTAACATTCAAAACACAAGATAAATTATAGAGTCAATTCCGGCGTGGCTGAGATGGTAAAAGCGGCTGACTGTTAATCAGCGTCATTTATGTAGGTTCGACTCCTACCGCCGGAGCATTCATATCCTTTCTCAATCTCCCATATCTTAATAAATACACTGTATGAAAATAAAAGATATCTTATCCGAGGATAAAGATCCACTTTCTCAGTGGAACAACCAAGATCCAGTAAATTATATTAAACACTTACAAAAAACTTTTGGCAAACCTGACGAACTAACAACAGAACGTGCAGTTTGGTACAACAAAGATGGATTCAAGCGTATTGAAGTGTTGGATGAATATATCCTTCATAGTTCACCAACCCCACATTACGATTTTGTTTATTCATATATTGATTTGGATATCCCACATGAACTCTCTGATGAATTTGCCAAAAGTTCAGAAAGCATCCTAATTGACCACCTTAAGGGTGAAGTGGGTGGACGCTGTGCTACACTTACTGCTAATGCGGTAACGCTGCAATATGTTATCGATGTTGTTACTAATAATGTTAAGCCTTCAAAAGCAGAATATGAAAAGCGTATTAAATCAATGAAGCGTATGTTTGAGAAAGGCGAAAAATATGAAAACGATTGGTGGCCTGACAAATCAAACGATGCTGACCCCAGCAATCCTTATTACAAATAATTGCACAATAATACTTGACAAGCACTCCCCTCGCCTGTATTCTGCACACAAGTGTTAGTTAAAAAGGATGCTTGATATGTCAATGAACAAGATTATTCGTGAAAGAAAAGTCGCAGTGCTATACTCGCCGGGCTTTGGTGGCGGTTGGTTTTCTTGGAACACAGGCTGCCCAGAGTGCATCTTTGACCCTGAGATAGTCCAAATGGTACTTGACCGCGAACAAGCAGACGCAATTGAAGGGCGAGCACGAGAGAAGTGGAATCAGGGTGACAACCATTTCTTCCCGGGCGGTGCAGATGCTCTTCAGGTGGCGTGGTTGCCCGAGGGTGTTCGTTTCTTTATCGAAGAGTATGATGGTTCAGAGGCAATAGTCACAGAACACGAAGTAAAATGGGTTACAGCATGATCAAACAGCGTATTCAAGATTGTATATCTGGTTCAGGTTATCTTGAACGATACGGATCGCACCCGGGAACCTTACCGCTCATCGGCCCTGTCGTACTAGATGCGGTGGCTGGTTCAGAGCGAGGTTGGATGGGTAGTGTATTAGGTGCTGTTATGATGCTTGTGTTGTTTGGTGGCGTGTGGTTAATTGGAGCACATGATCGCGGCAAAGAACATCGTCTTCAACGCCGGGGTTGACAACTCAACTGTTAAAGCATATATTGAAATAACTTGAAATATACCAAGAGGATTTAAAAATGGGATTTCTTGAAACACTTACAATTGTATTCATCGTACTCAAACTAACCGCAGTTATTGATTGGAGTTGGTTATATGTTTTCTCTCCTATCTTTGTTGCAGTCGGCATCTACTTTCTGATTTTTGCAACATACTTTGTTGTAGAACTACGATCTAAATTACGATCTATCAAGTAATAGGAAAAGTAGTCATGGTTGATATTGTAGATGATATTAGAAATGACCCAAGACAGTGCCCTGCATGTGAGCAGGGCATTATCTGTCCAATGATTAAACAAGAAACCAGTGAGTATTTGGGGCGTATGATTTGTGATACTTGTGGGTCAGAGTTTAAAGTATCATACGAAAAGTATGCAGAACTTCAGGGTATATCATGAGTGAAAATTCAATATTAAAAGCAAGAATAGACTCTTGCGAAAGGCGACAAACAGTAGCCGGAATATTAATAGCAATTGGTGTTGCAGCACAACAGTCAGGCAGTTTTTTTGATTGCTGGACAGTTGAGTATCTTGGGGTTGTTAAAATATTAGCTGGGTTGGCTGTTTTGACATATTCAATGTACCGTTCTGTTGTAGATTATTAATTTAAAAAAACATTGACTGAGAAATCATTTACTGATAGTCTACACATATTGAAATAAGTTTTAAAACGGGTGCGTAGCTCAGTTGGTAGAGCATCGGACTTTTAATCCGCTGGCCGGGGGTTCGAGACCCTCCGCACCCACCATACATTAAAATAGGAAATAAAACATATGACATGTGGATGTGGCAGATCACCAGACGGTTGTAGAGGTTGGCACAACCTCTCAGAAGAAGAATATCAGGTTGAGTATCAGCGGTTTCTGGCAGAAGAACAGGGACTGATGACTGTAACCGAAGTAGAACATTATACTGATAATCTTTTTCGGTTTAGAGTGACAAAGCCAGACAACTTTGAATTTACTGCTGGCGACTTTACTATGATTAGTATTGATGACGCTCCTAAACGTGCATATAGTATTACTTCAAGTCCTAGTGACGATTACTTAGAATTCTATAGTATCAAGGTTCCAGATGGTCCTCTTACTAGTAAGTTGCAGAACATTGTAGTTGGAGATACCGTTTATGTCAGTAACCAGCCAACGGGCAGTTTAATCCTTGATAATCTAAGCGATGGTAAAGACCTTTGGATGCTGGCAACAGGCACTGGTATTGCCCCATTTATTAGTTTGCTACGAGACGCCGCTACCAAGGAAAAGTATGAAAATCTTCACCTTGTTTGGAGTGTGAGAACCGCTGATGAACTTGCGGCATATGATGAATTTCTAAAAGATGCAGGTGTAGATTATATTCCTGTTGTCACTCAAGATGGTACATGGGGTGGATTTACGCAGCGTATTACTGATTTGATTAGGAAAGGCATATTAATGACTGACGCTGCACCAGACACAGATAAAGTCATGCTTTGTGGAAACATGGATTTTAATGTAGAAATTCGTGACATCCTAAAAAGCAAGAACTGGGTACAAGGTGGCAGAAAAACTCCCTGTTCATTTGTTCTTGAACGTGCATTCGTAGGATAACGATTTTATTCGGGAATAGTTTAATTGGCAGAACGCTGGACTTTGAATCCAGAGATGACTCGGTTCGATTCCGTCTTCCCGAACCATTTATAAATATCAAAATGATTAATCCTAAACAATATATTACAGATAACAGAATCAAACTTCGTGGGTTTGGCCCACAGGGGGCACAGGGAGAAGAAAATAGAAAGCGTGGTGACCAGTTTATGAGAGAACTGATTGCCAACACGTCTCAGCACCCATTCAACAATAACGCCAGAATTATTGGCAATGCTCATGTAGTAATAGAATACGATGGTGACGGAGTTCGTATTAAAAATATTCAGTCTCATGAACCCGGTTCTGGTGCTGGCACAAGAGCACTTCAATATCTCATAAGATTGTCTGAAAAACACAAAGTACCACTCCATTTGTATGCCAAGGGGTATGCATCAACCAAGACAAGTCAGTTAAAAAATTGGTATAAACGGTTTGGATTTGAGCCAGATGAGAGTGGTGCACAAGAAATGACCCGCAAACCTTGATACGAGGGTTAATCATGAATACCTTGGAAACATTTAATCATCTTGTTGGACCAGTTGAAAAGTTTGATGACTTGTTAGGTCATTGTATTACTCACATTGATAAAAAGCATGATGAACTAAAATTGTATCTAAGCGATGCAGTATATGTTCATATGTATCATCAACAAGACTGCTGTGAAGATGTGTTTATTGAAGACGTTTGTGGTGACTTAGATGACTTAATTGGTTCTCCACTACTTCAGGCAGAAGAAGTCAGTAACCGTGATGACGAAGGCCCGCTAAATGAATATGATGAATCATATACATGGACATTTTACAAATTCGCCACAAATAAAGGTTTTGTGACTATTCGTTGGTATGGGTCATCAAATGGGTACTACTCTGAGTATGTTGATGTAGAAGTTGTTGATGATTCTAAACGCAACTAATATTGCGTATAAAAACTAAACGCAAACATATCTAACTGTTGACTTCTTTGTGGTAGTCTGTATAATCGTACTCAGACTTAAGGCAAAGCAGAGGCAACAAGTCATGAAAGAAACCATTCAGTCTTATATTGATGCTTGTGACAGCAATATTGCAAAGTATATGCTCATTGAAGACAAAGAAGAGCGTGAACGGGCACTCGATGCAATCTATGTCATGAAAGCCGAATTTGAAAAAACCCTTGCAGAACTACAGTAGTATTGATATACTATCCTTGTTGGTTAAAAAAAGAGGCAACGAAAATGGCTTACATCACTACCGAAGAAGTCCGTGCTATTCGCAATGAACTCAAGAACTGGTTCCCGACAATGAAGTTTTCTGTACGGAAAGATGATGGTCTTGCAGTTACTGTATCCATTCTTTCTGGTGATTGTGATTTTTCTGATATTGAACTACGTAACTTCATCACTGGAGATATCGTCAACTTCAGTGGTTACATACAGGTCAACCACCATCATCTTTATAACTATGGGGATCATCAGTATCTTCTTGGTGAAATTCTTGATGTCATCAAGACTGCACCAGCAAATGCAGAAGGTGGTCGGGCATGGTATAACAACTCTGATGCCATGGTTGATTACTTTGACACTGCTTTTTACATTCATATGGAAATCGGTCGTTGCAACCGCTCATATAAGTTTGTAGAAAGTAAAAAGAAGGCAGCATAAAGAAACTTGGGATATTGTGTCGTGGCTGCAATGGCCACGACTTCTCAAAAAGAAAAACAAACCCACAATTTGGCCGTGCAGCATTGTACTTTTCTCCTCAATTATTCGAGGTTATTTTAGTGGGCACGGGTATTTTTTCTCTATAAATATTCCAATGCATGATTCTATTGACGATGACTGGGTATGGGACAAAGTACCCACTGAACATTTATGGATATTTGACAAGTTAATTCTTGCGAAAAAGTGTGGGTATTCCTCTGGTCCAGTTGGCATATCTGTTCCGCAACCCGGTTGGTATATTGTTCGTCCATGTGTGCATATTATGGGATTTGGCTTGGGTGCTCAACGAGCGTGGATAGATAGTAAAACTGACGAATACTCATTTGGGCACTTTTGGTGTGAATGGTTTTCGGGTAGGCATCTATCAGTTGATTACTCATACGGGAAACAAGTTTTATGCGTTGAAGGGCATAAAAACAATTTATCGGATGCAGCACATAATCTTTCTATTTGGGATAAATGGGTCAAAACAAATGATGATGTGTCACTCCCCAAAATTTTAAATTTTTTAAAAGAATATCCGTATGTCAATTGTGAGTTTATTGGTGGAAAATTAACTGAAGTACATCTTAGACACAATCCTGACTTTCGTTGGGGGCAATTGGAATACATTCCAGTATGGGAGGGAGAGAGTACAATACCACCAAGTAGATATACTTTTGTTCATGACCCAGAAGTTCATGGACGTATTGGGGCGTTTATAAAATGAACAAAAAAACTTTTACCATAACACCAGATACTAAAGAGATAGATTTAACAGCAGAGGTTTATTATGTAGAAGATCATATACCAGATTTGGATAATTTTGTTGAATGTGTTGAATTAGACTTCAGAATTAACAATTCTAATTCTATAAAATATTATTTTGATAAACATGGCGTGGATTACAGAGAAAAACAATTTGTATTTGATCATTACTTGTATTACGATGATTTTAAAGATAATGGGTATTTTAATCCAAGTCTATTCATTTCTGATGTAAAAGATTTTTTGAAGTATGAAAAAGACAATAACATTAATCACCAATTTTCAGTTGATGATGTAATTAAGAAAAAACATATCCCATTAAATTGTTTAATGAATAAAGGTAGACCACACAGAGAAATCACAAGTTGCTGGTTGCTAAACAATGTTAATTTAAAAAATTTGCTCTACACACAAAGATGCCAATCATCAAATCACCGATCTTCTGCAAGAAACTATATTGATTTTTTAGACAATAAAAATAGTATTAAAGAATACAGTGAATTGCCAAAAAGATGGATTAATTTTTATTCTTCTCTGACATACAAAGACAATGCTCAACGATTTTACCAATATTTTAATCCAAAAATTTTTTCTAAAACTTTTTTTAGTTTGGTGTTAGAGCCTGACTTCCTTGACAATTCTTGTTCATTAAGCGAAAAGTATATCTATGCAATAAAAGGTTTGACTATTCCTATAGTAAGTGGATATAAAATATATGAAAAACTAGAAGCATTAGGCTTTCACATTTTTGATGATATTATAAACACTGATTATCAATATGAAATACACCCAGTAAAAAGAATATGGAAAATGTTAGAGAGTAATAAAGAATTAATGACTGGCAGTATAGAACGTTTTAAAAATGAATCAGTAAAACAGCGAATGATTGAAAATTATAATCACGTTGACAATGTTGACAAATTAATATATAATTTCCGGTATTTAAATGACAGATAAAAATGCCAAAAATAGAAAATTGTTCTTTTCATGATGTGCAGCGTGGCAATCATCGTATATCTCCCATTGGTTCGGTGTTGATTCAGATTTCTGATCCACCAGATCCTGTATACCCAGAACCTGCCGAAGATGTATTTGTTGAAAAGCACCAGTTTGCATTTCTTGATGCGGACAATCCAACACAATATTTTCCAGAAGAACAGTTAATTTCAACAGAGCAAGCACAACAAATTGTTGAGATACTAAAAACCGCTCTTGACAATGAACAAGATGTTTTAGTACATTGTGTGGTAGGAGCCTGTCGTTCTGGTGCTGTTGTTGAAGTAGCAGAAATGATGGGATTTGACGAATGCTTTCGTTATCGTTTGCCTAATGTTAGAGTTAAACGTATGTTAATGGAAGCCGCTGGTTTATTGCCAGTTGATACTAAAGGATAACATATAATGACCTTACCATTTGAAAGAAAAAGAGCGGTAACAAATACCGAGCAGTTCTTAAAGGATTTGCTCGACCCTCAAAAAACACCACGAGTACCAGCAAACGTTCGTCGTCAGGCTGGTTCGTTGTTAAAGCACTATCCTCGTCATCATGAAATGGACAGTGCTGGAGAACAAGCTCCAAATATTTTTGGTGATGATGATTTAAAAGTATTGACAAAGAATAATAAACCTGTATAATATAATAAAGTTCTTTTACAATTTAATATTAAAATCGTAACTTAATTTAGTTAGAGCAGATCAGCAATAAATAATATTGTATGATCCATCAAAAAATAATAAAGTTAGTAAATCAAGGCTACCTCAAAAAAGATATTCCAGAAATTTTAGGAGTATCATATAGTTTGGTAAGAAAGGTTTCAAAAGGCATTGAGAGTAAAAATCGTTATGCATCAAGAAAAAATAACAATCCAGTAATAAATGCCAATTGTCAATATTGTGGTAAACTTTATAAAACAAAAGTATCTTTGCGTCAGCATGAAATACGGTGTAAAGAAAACCCCGACAAAATAAAAGTTAAACCTTCATATGGAATGTTAGGTAAGGAGGGAAAAGGTTCTAATCAGTTTCTAAAAGCAGAAAGATTAAATCAGCCAAAGCCTGTCGTCTCCGAAGAAACTAGAAAAAAAATATCAGAGGCGAGTAAAAAAAGAGTATGGACGACTGAACAAAAGTCTAATCATTCTAAATCTATGTTGAAAGCCGTTGAAGATTATCCTGAATCATATTCGGTGAATAACATTATTGGTAGAGTTAAACAAATTGAATACAGGGGAATTCTCTTAAAAGGTAATTGGGAAGTTAAGACCGCAGAGTGGCTAGACTTTAATAAAATAGAGTGGCAATATGAACATTGTTCTTATCCCTACATTTTTGAGGGCAAAGAACGGCGTTATTTTCCAGATTTTTATTTGCCAGAGTATGATTCTTATTTGGAAGTAAAAGGATTTGAAACAGAACAAGATCGGGCAAAGTGGAATCAATTAACAGCAAATCTTGTAGTTATTGATAAAAAAGTAGTTGACAATTTGTATGATTATAGTATAATGCAACTATTGAATGAACATAAGTTTTTGGGACCATAGTTTAATTGGTTAAAACCCCGTCCTCATAAGACGCGTGAGTCTCAGTTCAAATCTGAGTGGTCCCACCATTTAAAAAAAATATGGAGACAATATAACGATACACACTCAGGGTTGCGTTCAGTGTACAAGACATGAACGGTAAATGTACTAGAACCATCGGGAGTGGCTTCCCGACTGCACTATACAGACCCTGCCAAATCCTAGGCTATCGGGCAATAAAAATGAGTGTGTATTGTTATGGTGTCATCAATGCAATTTTTTAGTATAGAGACTGAAACACTCTGCAGGGTGTTCCTTTCGGTGGAGGAAGTTTACCTTTAGAGGGAAAAACCGAACAGTCTCTATTCTAAAACATTGTTATCATTGACAAGATGACTGCTGAAATGGGAGTAGCCGGGTTCGATTCCCGTGCACCCGGTGGCCGGTGATAAAAAGGTAGCTCCGCTCGGTGGTTCAACTCCACCCTGTCAGTCATCTTCTCAATGGTTTTAAAAGTAAAAAAATAGGAAAAATTTGTGATTGAAGAAACCGAAGAACCCGTAGTACGAATTCATCCACTTGAAAAGAAATCAGTGGATTATTTGGTTGAGATGTTTCAGAAAACACCTGAAGGTAATGTGCGTGGGTTTGATGTCACAGAGACTTACCGCTGGGGTCAGGGATTTGTTCCCGAAGAAGACATGGATTGGGTTGAGGAAGAAGAAGTAGCAGTGTGCGACCCTCAACATGGATGGGGAGCAGAACTGGACGACCTTATCGCAGTATCCGTAGAATTCCATGGCGAATTTGATTCCGAAGAACGAGATTATATTGAACAGTTATGCACTCGTGAAACAGAAGACGCTGATGGTCTTACAGGTTTGGAGTGGATCTTTGGTGGTGAGCATGATTGGGAAGTGGATATGGAACAGATTCTAATTCGAGCACCTTTTGTTATAGACAAAGGCGAAGAAGACACTTAGTTTAAATATTAAATCATTACCCCCTGTTCCCGACAGCGGTCTTCTAAACCGCTTCCTTAATGTTGGGTGGAAGGTGCAAGGTTCAATTCCTTCAGGGGGTGCCAAACAAAAGAGAGAAACATTATGAAAATTAATCTACGCAAAGCACACGCTATTCAAACACAGATTCGTGAAGAAATGAATCGTTTAGATTTTTCTACCGAAATTTCACTTAATGAATATGAGTGGGCAGAAGACCAAGTTAAGACAGCCAAGAGCAATCTTGATGGTCACTTGAAAACATGGGATAAACTAACTGGCGTTATGCTTGATATTCGCAAGAAGGTTGCACGAGCAAATGCAGATGAAGGTATTTCTGACCTCCTCGCAGATGCAGCAATGATTGACAAGCAAATTCAACTTTACACGCAGTTTGCAAATGCCCGACCACAAGATAAAACTACTGTTTTGAACGGTCGTCTTAAAAAGCGTCAGGAATCTACTGAAGCAAGCCATTATGGTGGCTTTGGTGGTGTTTCTATTAGCACAGGCGTTCTGACTGATAATGATATTGACAAATATCGCTTAGAACTTGCCAACCTTAAACGTACCAAGCAGGAAGTACAGGAAATGATTCTTGCTGCTAACATTGACACTGAAATTGAGTTAGATGAAGATGAAGAAAAACTTCTTGCTCGTTTAGGTATGATTTCCGATTTTTGATGGTTAAGCCTGTTTTGAGTGGTAAACCATCCAGAAGCGGTTGAAAAGTGAGGATGAACCCCAGTAAGTTTTTTCTTACTATTTTTTAACAGAGAACGCGTTGATGACGTGACTTTCTGCAGTGTTCCAAAGTGATTATTTGATTTTGTAAATTGTTCTTTGGAAATAAGCAGTTTGTAAATTGTGATTTGTGCATTGTTTATGCTGGATCACTGATACGGTTAATCAGCATATGTCTTTTGTTTTTGTTCATTACTCGTTCACCGCTTCTGTTTTTCTATAAATATCACTAATGAATTTTCGCAGAGAATTTACCGTTGCTTATCCCTTTCAAGCACAATTTCCAAATGCTATTGAAATAGACCGCTCAGAGTTTTCTCTGGTACTTGACGGCATTTTTGAAAATTATAATGACGTAAGACAAGAAATCCCACCCGTACCAAAAGAAGATATATGCTTTATATTTGAAGAAAATTGTGAGTCATATAAAGAGTGGGACTGGGATTTTGTATTAAACAGAATTTATAGTTGTCTTAAAGATATCCCAATATTTGTCAATGACGAGTATTACTACAATATCTTTAAAAGAAATGGGTTTTCAGTTTGGAGATACTGGCCCGGCCATCTAATTGCTCCAATATATGAAATCAACTCAGATTTCGATTTACGCCTTGATAGCATTGACAAAACATTTTGTCGGTTAAGTAGTAGTCGCCATGACCACAATTATTACATACACAAATTCTTAGTAGAAAAACAGTTGTTGGATAATACACACTGGAGTTATAGCAAGTGTGATTATCATGAGTGGTACTACAACTTCAATCGTTTTCTAAATTTAAGAGAACGTGATTATACGGAATTGCCAGAGCAGGAACAGGCTGGATCACACATTGGGCAGATGATGTCTTTTGATAGCCTACAGCCACATATAAAAAGTGCAGTGAGCATAAATTGTGAAACTGTATTTCATGGCCATGGACCGTGTTATTCTGAAAAGTTAATTAAATGTGCTAACCTTGCTCGACCATTTATTGAAGTGAGTTCTCCACATACACTAAAAGATTTGCGAAAATGGGGATTTGAAAGTTTTCCAGATTTGATTGATGAATCCTATGATGACATAGAAGATCCACATGAACGTATCGAACACGTTTGTGGCGAGATTGATAGGCTATCTAAAATACCACTACAACATTTTAAAGACTATATTGCGAAGAACGAAGAAAAATTACATCATAATTTTGTTGTGGGCCAACGAATGGCAGAGTCCGTTTTCGAGCAAAATTATCGCGGCTTAATATTGCCCAATTTATAAAACTTTTTAGCATTACCAAAATTCTTTAAGTATGGCAAAGGAATATTTGTGACAACCAAAATAGACTTCAACAACATCGATAAATTTTTAGAAACTTGTGGTCCAGAAACACGATTGTATGTAGGTTGTGATAGTCGGGTATTTCACAATAGCGAACGAAAACCAATGATTTCTTATACTACAGCCATTGTTGTGCATATCGATAGCAAGCACGGTGGGAAATTGTTTTATGAAAACTCGGTTGAAGAAGCCAAGGGATTAGACAAAAAGAAACCCAGTCTTCGTTTAATGACCGAAGTGTATAAAGTATCACAATTATATCTTGATTTGATTGATAATGTTGACAATTGTTTAGACAAAGACATTGAGATACATCTTGATATTAATCCAGAAAAAGAGCATAAAAGTTCTGCAATTATAACTGAAGCATTGGGATATATTCGAGGTATGTGTCAAGTTGATGCTAAAGTAAAACCAGAAGCATGGGCTGCATCATCAGTGGCAGATGCTTTTTGAATAAATACTTGAGTCAGTAGGAGACTCAAGTTGTCAAAAAAATCTTATAAAAACTCATTCCAAGAATTTGCTGATTTAAACAAAGATGGCAAAATCACAGAACAAGAATTAGTTCATTACGAAAAACTAATTGAACTGGAAAACGAAGATGAAAAATCTGATGCCCAAAGAAAAATGGCTTGGTTTAGTTTGAGTGGAATGCTCTTATATCCGTTCGCTGTGGTAGTTGCTAATCTTTTGGGTCTTGATAAAGCACCTGACATTTTGGGAGATATGGCACCAACTTATTTTGTCTCTGTGGCTGCTATTGTTGCTGCTTTTTATGGCAAAGAAGCCTACGTTGGTAAAAAATCTAGTTAGCCAATTACTTTTAATAATCCGTTGACAGCCGACACTAAGTTGCTGCGTAATTCCATATCGTCGCCATCTTGATCTAATCTATCTGTTCTGATTAAATCTTCTAATAGTTCTTTATACTCAGAGTCAGTGAGATTTCCTCTACGATATTGTTGATGAATAGCCTTGGCAACTTCGGCTCTTTCTCTTGCCCAGCGTTTCTCTGAAGTCATTACTTCTTCTAATTGATCCATTGCACTCATAGTTTAAATCTCCCTAATATTGCTTCGGCTGCTCTACCACTCTGTTGTTGCATATTTCGCTTTTTCAAATTGCAATATACAGGATTGATAGAATTCTCTTTCTCAAATCTGTTTTCAAATGCTTCTACTGTTTCATCAAGTGGTTGGATTAATTGTAGAACATCTTGGTGTCTCCAACCGGAACTCTTGCTGTATGTTTGGAACCATTCTATTTCATCTGTTATTGCCGTTATTTGATTTTGTTTTAGATTATCACAATCAACATTATTAACTGCAATTTGAATATCAACAATAGACTCTGCTTGATTTGGATCCCAAAAACTTGGAATTTTTATTGTTGAGCAACCAGTTATGGTGGCTAATAATAGTACAGTTGCGAACGATCTCATACTTTTATTTAGGTGTAATTCGGATATTAACTTCTGCTTTAAAATAAATACTTTATAAACTACAATTAAAATTATGAGATTTCAAGAATTTTCCAAATTTATAATAAAGCCACACCTGTTTGAGAATAAGCAGCAATACAAGCAAATCATGGATACCATGGTGAATGCTGATATTATCAGTCAAGAAAGAGCCAATGAGAAACTAAAAGAAGTAAGAACTCTTCTTAAAAGAGCAGATCGTATCATCTGGTGGCTTCGCTGGTGGAGAATAAAAGAGACCGGTGAAGTTATTGATGCAAAAATACAAGAATTGGAAAATAAATGGCAGTTTGTGCAATCTGATAGAGATGCTGGTACAGACGCACCACAATCAGCGGAAGAGCTTAAACAACAAGTTCAACAATTAGAAAATCTGTATAAAAAAATAACCAAAAAAAATTTTGACTTTTATGTTAATAACACTAGTAATTTAATAGAGTTTCAAGGTGCATTTAATGTTTTAGCTTTAGGGAATCACTGGTCTACCATGTTTGAGCAATCTCCCCAAGTTAATGCAGTAGAATGGGAAGCAAATCTTGATCCAACTGAACTTATTAGACGATTACAAGAAGCAGAAAGAGAGTGGGAACAAAAACAGCGTGAGGAAATTGAACCTGAACCTGACGACCAAATCATTATTGATTACGGCAAATACGCTTGGGTTAAATTAGACAGAGAATATTGTGAAATAGAAGGCAGAGCAATGGGTCATTGTGGCAACACAGGTGCACCGTCTGGTGGAGATCGTATATTAAGTTTCCGCTCAAAAGTCGGTGAAACAAAACAAAAGCCACATCTTACCTTTATTTTGGACCAGAACGGGTATTTGGGAGAAATGAAAGGGCGTGGTAATGACAAACCCAGCGAGAAATATCATCCGTATATAATTGATTTACTACAAAAAGATTTTGTAAAAGGCATCAAAGGCGGTGGTTATTTGCCTGAAAATAACTTTGAGATGGAAGATTTAGACGATGGTGTTGCCGAAAAATTATTAGATGCAAAACCTGCATTGGGCGGTTTAGTTGCAATTTATGAAAAACAGGGAATGAGTGAGGAAGTCATAAATGCGTTTGAATCTCAATTACGAAGTTCTGAACTAGATTATGAAGATATAGTTAAAAATGGAGAAGATTCATATATTGTTATTGGTGAATTTTCCGAATTAATCGATATTAGTAATCAATTTTCAGTTGATAGAACAGTTTCAGATCTTATAGATATTTTTGAAGATTCAGACACTTATCAAAACATAAGCAATATGGTTGATGGCACACTCGGCGAAGATGGCTATGCAAAAGAGTTATACGACGAATTAGACGAGGATGTTCAAGAAAAAATCGAAAAATATGCAAGAGAAGATGCCGGTGAAACGGCTGATATTGACAGTTTTGAAGATATGATAGAAGAATCATTGGATATTCGTCGTATGTTTATGAGTGCCTTGTTTGATGGAATATATTCTGGTACAACTGCGAAAGCAGAAAAGTACCTAGGTGAGTGGTTAAGAGACAATGGTTTCGTACAAACAGAAGGTTCTGAAAAATATCAACTTAGATTATCTATTGAACTTATGTTAGATTTTATGGAGTCCCTCACCGATGATCGCCCCATAAATGTTTCTCAATTTGGTGACTGGGGTGACATACTAGATGCACTTACCAGTATTTCAGAGCCAACTATAAGCATTGACAATGTATATGCTTATGATGAGGATGCAGCCAAAGAAAAATTGCAAGAAGAGATTGACGAATTGTTTGGTGAAGACAATTAATAGATAATATTACATAAATAAGGCATATAGGAGCGAAATATGCCTGATACTGCAGAGTTAGAACAACTTATAGCACCGTATCTAACAGGTCTTTTTATATTAGTACTAACACTTTGGTTTAGAGACTTAGCAACCAAAATGGCAAAAGGACTTGCTTTTAAACTTGATAAAAATTTCAATGAAGGTGATCAAGTTATTTTAGACGGTACTCCCGCTGTTATTATTAGAATTGGAATCACTACCACAGTTTTTGGAACATATAGGACGGAACCAGACAGTGTTGATGTAAAACACTACTGGAGATATGTACCAAATGAACGCATACCTTATCTTACCTTAGAAAAAATTATCAGCGATAACGGAACAAAAGAAACCGCTTGACATTCTGTTTTACATGATGTAGCCTACTGTATGAAAGTAGCCACATTGTAAAACTGGATAATGATTAAACTTCAAGGTCAACTACCACACAAATTCATTCTCGCCTGTTCCGGCGGCGTTGACTCTATGAGTGCGTTAGACTTCTTGCAGCGAAAGCACGAGGTTGTTGTGCTCTATGTCAATCACGGCACTGTTCAAGCAACTGCAATGCAAGATTGTGTGGTCAATTATTGTCAGGAAAATGACATTGAGGTTATTGTCAGACATATTGACAACCCAAACCGACCAGATGATAAAAGTCCAGAAGAACACTGGCGTAACGAACGCTATCGTATTATTGATGCCGTATCTGAAGATACCGATTTGCCAGTTGTCACCTGTCACCATCTTGATGATTGTATTGAGACTTGGATTTGGTCAGCAATGCATGGCATTCCAAAAATCATTCCGTGGAATCGTCTAAACACAGTTATTCGTCCATTTCGTCTTACACCCAAGCGTGTTTTTAGACAGTGGGCTGAGCGACACAATGTGCCGTATGTTGAAGATTCCAGCAATAGTGAAATGCGATATACCAGAAATTATGTCAGGCATGTATGTGTCCCGCATGTAAAGCACATTAATCCCGGAATTGAAAAAACGATTGCGAAAAAAGTTTTGACTTCCGGTCCTGCATAATTTAATAGAGGAAATAGACAATGAAAGATATCCATAAAATGTTACTTTCACGAGAGCAAGTAGAAAAAATGTACGATTTGCTTCAAGAAAATGATAAAGCACGGTACATGTGGCTTCGGTCAAAAGACAACTTGACCGGAATAGGCCCAGATGTTTTGATAGCAACGGTTGAAGATATTAACACAGACATACTGAAAGAAAAAGATATCACAGACCCGGGGACTTGGTAATTATGACTAGAGTACAAAAACGGTTTCTTCAAAAGATTGCAAAGCCTGTTCTTACTACTGCTACAGTTTTGGGAACAATTTCATTAACGCATTTTGCTGCGACACTGTGGGGATATACTCTTGCTCATGTGGTGTTGGCCCTATTTTATATTGTGCCACTGGTTTGTTTCTTGGGTGGAATCTTATATGGGTTATTCGTGTTTTGTTCTGATAACTGGCATGATGCACGAGAAGAAGTAGAACAAGAAAACGAAACTCTTATGCAGGTGTTGAAAAAATGATTAAACATGATCCAGTATTTCCAACTGAAAAGGTAGTTGAGCATTATACTAAAAAAGACGGTGTGTCTGTACAGTATGTATGCACCACTGATCTTTCTCTCAGTGACACACCTGCAGATGTTTTTTACCGTGAAACACCACATCCAGAGTTTGGTAATCGTTATTTTGGCTTATATTATCATCCCGATGGGCAGGTAATGATTACTAATGCTGATGGAGTGGAAGAGTTCGAGTTTGGCTTAGTAGAAAATGATGATGGTGATTTAGAATATTCACGGAGCCATCATGACTATAAACAATTTGAAAATGGTAACACAATTGATGGTGGAAGAACCTATATCCGTTCGTCTCTGAATGGATGCGAGGTATACCGAGTAAAAGATGGAAAATTTGTCAAAGATGAATGATGTCAATACAGAAGCGAAACCCACAGATTATGCCGAGTACGGTGGAGATATTGATCGTTGGGAAAACAAAAATTTAGAATATCCAGATTGTAGTTGTGGTTGTATCTGGTATGACCGTATAGACGATGATTATGGATATTGCAGAAACCCACGTTCAGAAAGATTTGGACTGCTTACCTTTGAACATCAATCTGGGTTTAACTGTTTTGAAGAATCTAATGCTTAACAACAATTTAAGAGGTTAAAAAATGAGCAAGTATGTAATGGTTGACGCAATTTCACAGTTTCGTATGCGTTATGTTGTAGAAGTTCCCGATGATGCTGAATGCGATCCGATTGAATATGCAGAAGATTCCGTAGTTTGCGAAGATGTCAAAGAATTTACACAGAAACATCTTGGCGAAACAATTGTTAGTTCGCGTGAGGTTACACTAGAAGAAGCAATTAAGCAGTTTAGAGAAGATGAGCCTATAAATGTTGGATGGACTAATGATATAATTGTTGAAAACGCAATTACCGAAATTGGTTATAAACCAGAAAGGATTAAAAAATGAAAATTAATATTGAATTAGATTTGACAACAGATGAAGCAAAAGAACTCTTTATACCATCTGAAAAGCAAGCAGAATTAGGTAGCCAAGTTTATGAAAAGTGGTTAGAATCTGTGCATAAAAGTATCACGGAAGTATATAATCCAATAAATTATATGAATAATGAAGATAAAAGCGGTACACCCAAGTAAATTTTTCTACAATCAATACCGTTATCGTGTTAGTGTGCAGTCATATGTTGTGCTAAAACCAGAAACCTGCTGCCCACACCGAACAACAGTGAATGATAAACCACCGCTTGACGAAACTCGCCGTGCTATAAGCAGCCGAGACACAAAACTTGTCCCTGATGTATCACAGTGGGGTAATGTCACGGTCTACTTCAATGATATATCTTTGGTAGATGACCTTAAAAATATGGAAGACTTGCTGGTTTATAATTTGGTAGAAGCCGTAATTTAAACACATTGGATGGAGAAAATGACAACTGAAAAAGATGATATACTGCAAAAATTCACCGACATAAGTGAAGAAATACAAGCAGCGAAAGATGAATACGAAAAACAGAACGATGCGTGGTGGGAAGGTCTTACCGAGAAAGAAAGAGAAGACGCCTTCTACGCAGTGTGTAAGAGAATCTGGAAGGCAGATGGTCAGGACAGAGGTTCCTATCGTCATACACTTTACCAAGTATTTGGTTTTGACACTGGAATGTACGGCAGAGGTTTAGACTGTGGATATATGTCAATCCATAATGCTATCTTTGATGGTGAAGAATTAAATGCAATGTCGGGCATTAATCGTCTTGAGGTTATTGATGCCGATGAAAGAAGTTATGTAAGGTATCTTGACAAGAGAGAAATTCCAAAGTATTCTCTACAAGACGATAATAACACATTGAAAATTTTTATTGATGACAAAATTATAGGTTGAACAATGCCTTATATTAAAAAAGAACAGCGTGACATATTCAGAGATTTGCCAAAAAATTTGGGATACTGTTGTGATAACGCTGGAGAACTGAACTATATTTTTACAGTGGTTGTTCAAAATTATCTCAGAGATAAAGGATTAAATTACCAGAACGTCAATGATTGTATTGGTGCATTAGAGGGTTGTAAACTTGAGTTATACCGGCGTATTGCAGCACCGTATGAAGATACAAAAATTGATGAAAACGGTGATGTAAAGGAAGTCTAATGATTCAAGAAACCTATTATAAGAAAGATGAAAACGGAGATTTTGTTCCTGTTTCACATTATGATAGCAATGTAATGGAAAGTTTGCCTTACGGTGCACACTTGATTCGCGTAGCCCCCGGTCGTGGTGCAACACGCTATCACATTGATCCAGATAATGCCGCAGTTATTGCTGCGTTAGAATATGCCCGTGATGCTATTATCGTTGAACTGGTAGAAAACAGTTATGCAAAATCAAGTCATACGCCAGTGACTGCAATGCAGAAAGAAGCATGGGACAATATGAAAGAGGCATTTGGAAATGATTTAGTTGGGTTGCAACATCCAAGCCCACACGAGGTTGCTCAAGCAGCAATATCAGAGTTGGAATTTCTGGTTGACGAAATGTTATCCAACGAGAGTGTTAAGAAAGCCTATGAAGAATTTGTCTTAATGGCAAAACTGTGTGGTCAGGAAAAACAAAAAAAGGCAACATCATGAAGAGTGAAACACCCGCCGAAGGCATTTTGAAGAAAAAAGATTATGGTGATGCTGTGTGGTATGAAGTTGAATGTGATTGCGGATCAAAGGATCATTATCACAGCATTTGGATAGAAGCAGACCGAGAAACAAAACAGATTTCAGTTGATATCACTACAGAAGTATCAACCGACTTTTGGAGTACAACTGTTGAACAAAATCCTCGGGTAGATAATGAAGCACTCTATTGGGTGTGGAGTTGGGCTGCATACATTCTAAATGAAACTGTGCGTCGCAGTCGGTTGATTTGGAATATTCTATTCCGTGGTTATGTAAAATATGAGTCAAGCATTTTTCTTTCTCGGCAACAAGCATTAAACTATGCTAACACACTTAACAAAGCAATAAAGAAAGTAGAAAGTGATGGGTGATACTATTAAAAATTTTTCCAAAAAATATCGTGCTCGTGTAGAAGAAAGCCCCTATCGCGTTAATAAGGTCAAAAACACTGGCGTAACTTTTAGTGATAGAGAAGCAATTACAGATCCTGCTCTAGATATTGAATATGAACAAATGGTCGCAATTCACATGCCACAAGCACAGTTTCATGCTCTTGTGGAACATGATACGTGGATTAGAAAACACTTTGGAAAAAGCATAGATCTAATAATTGACCAACACGAACACGAAAGTCGTGTTAGAAATGAAAATCCTGCTGTGAAAGATGCATATGAAAAGTATCTTACCGTGCTCAGTCTAGCACAATAATTTATTGAGGCAATTATGAAAAATATAACCAAGACCTTTCCTATGGGAGTTGGTAAATTAAATGGTTCCAAAACATGAAAACTAAAAGAAACAAATATCCTGATTATGTTCAGGTATCGCATGACGGCGATATATATGTTGATGTAGACAAGTGGATTCAGTCTCCCGAACGCGAACGCGAAATAGAATACACAGAACAATTGAGAAGGTATTTGAAAAATGAACAAAACATTAACCTATGAAGAATGGTTAGAAAAACACGGAAGTAAAATAAAAGGCAACCTATGGACGTCAGTAGAAGAGCAGATATCTGAATTTCAAAAGTTTCATGGAGAGTCTTTGCAAGATGAAGTTGATAAGATAAATCAACAAGAGTATCAGTTATACTTACAACGAGTTGATGCAGGATTAGAAGAATGAAAGCGACCATAGGTAAACACGTGCACTGGTTCAACACCCAGCGTATAGAAAAACGATACCTAGAGTGGCGTCACGGTAAGTATGACTGGCAAGTCAATGATAGCGAACACGATTGGTTAGATCGAACAGTATTGAAGTTCCTGGATGGATGGCAGAATGTACTGCATTATACCATCAACCTGATTCAGAGTCGACGTAAGCAAAAAGTACGAGTGCATGTAGATCCATGGGACGTTTGGAATGCAAACGAAACCCTTTCTCACATTATTCTACCTGTTTTAGAGCAGTTACGCGTAACCAAACAGGGTGCTCCGTTTGTTGATTTAGAAGACGTGCCCAAGAAATTGCATGGCGACAAACTTACCAAAAAGCAGAAAGAAAATGGCGAAGTAGACGACAAGCATTTTGAACGCTGGGATTACGTTCTAGACGCTATGATCTGGAGTTTTAGAGAAATTTCCGAAGACATGCCCGGCGAAGAAGAGTTTTTTACTGGAGAAAGTGATCTTATATGGACCAAAGTTGATGTAAAAGGCAACGAAGTTGATGACGACTATGACGGCATAATTTATTACAGAATGGACAAAGGTCCTAATGATACTAGACATTTTGACAAAGAAGGATATGATGCATATTCGGAGCGTGTGGATTATGGCCTAAAAATGTTTGGAAAATATTTTAGGGCACTTTGGGATTAGTATGGCTTGGTCAATAGGTAATGAATCCCGCTGCGTTGTTAGAAATCTAACGCATGACATAGACAAAAATGGTGATATTCTGGAGTTTGAACCAAAACAAAAATTGGTTATCAAAATAAACGAATCATCTATATTAGAAATGTTATATGTTGAATCTACAAAAATGTATCAATGTGTTCTTGGTAAAAATGTATTCGTATCGCTTGGCCCAGATTGGCGTATAGACAAAGAACAAGAGGACAACAAAGATGGGCGGTAAATGGGAAGGTGGCAAAGGTGATCAACGAAGAAAAGGTGCAGATGATGACAAATACAAAAAAGGGTGGGACAGAATTTGGAACCCTGACTCTAACAAACAACCAGATAGAAAACACGATTGATATATCTGATGCATTGTTTAGTGATGATGATATTACAATTGACATCGATTGCATAGATTTGAGTGCTGGAGATGCAAGTATTGATGCAACAATAGACTGGCCATTTGATATATTTGATGTGGGTACTCCACTGAGAAAATTCACTTTTCCATCTGATCTTCTTGCTATTATCTGTGAGTTGAAGAATAAACAAATTGGCAATGTAGAAATTGTTCAGATACTGGAAGGATTTTTGCTATCTGGTACACTGGACATTGGCGACTCTGAACTTGAGAAGCATTTTCACAACCCTAGTAATGCTGCAAAAGAAAAAGCAGATGATATTAGAAAACACTTTGAAAGTAAATTCACGGTGGCAGCATTAAAATCTGGTGATGTTAGTGACACAAGAAAAAAGATGATGAGACTTTTAAGAGAAGACCTCTCTGCTAAAACGGTTAATTCTGCTTGTTTTCCTTTGTTGGTAACTATCCCAGATTTTTATGATGAAGATTTAAAATTAGAACATCTACAATCACATTATCGTTCAGAAAAGTCAGCGTATAAAAATGATATGGTGCCTATTGCTAAAACACTTTACCCTGTATTGAAAACATCCAGAGGAAAAAGTGGTGGGAACGGAAGTTCACATTCAGGTGCAAGTTATTTTTGGGTGGATGAGGAAAAATATGTCTATAGAATATGGTGTGAGCGTTCAAACCGTCTGCGTCCATTTTTAGATTACTTTTTTTCAAAAGAAAGCGTTGATTTTGTTATACATAAAATGTCCAGAGACAAGATCCCGTCTGTAGATTTGTTTTTCTATGATGTGAGACAAATTCAGCCAGCAGAGACAATTTATATTTAAAGATAAGTACATGATAATTTGGAGATTATCATGTACGAATACAGGGCAAAAGTAATTAATGTTGTAGATGGCGATACTGTTGATGTTGATATTGATTTAGGATTTGACATCATATTGCGAGATGAAAGAGTACGCATAATGGGTATTGATACACCAGAGTCAAGAACATTAGACAGAGTAGAAAAACTATTTGGCAAACTTGCTGGTAAAAGGGTTGGAGAATTATTAGAAGGTGATGTCATTCTCTGTACTCGTTTGAATAAAGAAGGCGAAGATATGCGAGGCAAGTTTGGGCGAGTATTGGGTGACTTTAAAATTGGTGATAAGTTATTAACTGAAATTTTAGTTGAAGAAGGTTACGCAGTCCCATATGACGGTGGTGCAAAAGAAGATATTGATGCTAAACACTTGGCTAATAGAAAACGATTATTGGCAGAAGGTGTAGTCACCGAAGAAGAACTTAAAGCCGCAGAAGAAGAAACACGAAGATTAGCCAATTAAAACGGTTGACTTTTGTGTCACTGTTATAATATTATAAACTTTGGTTTCTTAGGAGAGTAAACCATGAAAAAAATTATGAACCGTTTATACATTGCAGTCATATTTGTTCCTGTTCTTGTATGGACTACACTATATGAACTTGCTGTTGGTGTTCCTCGGTTACTGCTTCGTTCGTGGAAAGCAGAAATTAAGGCAATGCGAAATGAGTGGTGAGATGGAAATACTTGTCCAAGCAGACACTGATAACAAAGAAAATTTATTAAAATCATTTGAAAATAATAAAATCAAGTTTCAACATATAAATTTTTTTGATAATGATGAGAATTGTTACCTAATTCCTGAATTTATCGATGCTCTTGTCGTATTTGACTGTCATATGTTAGAAGATTTATTTAATACGGATGCCGGTGTTAAATCAATATTCAGGTTCTTAAAAAACAAAAAAAATAAACTATGGGTATATCAAGATATAGATAATACAATCTTTCTAACATCGCAGAAATTTAAGAAAATATTATTTTATATAGATAAAAATATTATTTTTTCTAATATTTTTTTAATACATGATTCGCATCTTGTAAAAAAATCTTTTTTTTACTCATTTAAAAATATTAAAAATTATATCAAACCATTACCAGATGATTTTTCCAGATTTCCTACAATATCTGAAAAAATAAAAAAAGGAGATGATTCGAAATTTTTTTTATTAACCACAGTCGTTAAACATTGTAGACCGCATAGAAAAATTCTCGCCAATCAGTTACGACAACGGAACAATCTTTTAGATAATTCTCATATAATTATGCACAACAACAGCGAAGATGCACATAACAATTGGATAGGTGAGCAAACTACTGTTCATGGTTGGCAAGATGGAAACCCATCTATGGATTTATATAATAATAGTCTTTTTGAACTAGTACCAGAAACTGAGTACAAGCAATTATATCTTATAACAGAAAAAATTATCAAACCAATTGCCACAATGACGCCTTTTTTAATACTATCAACAATGGGTTACTTAGATTTTTTGCGAAGTATAGGGTTTAAGACATTTGATGGGATTATTGATGAATCATATGATTTAGAACACCGTGTTGAAGATAGATCAAGAATGATTTTGAATGAACTAGAAAATATTTTGCATAAAGGCCCAAAAACTGTTTACAAAGAATGTTTGCCTATCCTAGAACACAATTTTCATCATTTGATGTATCTTTCTGGTTCTCATGATTATAAACATGATGAATTTATTAGATATTGTTTAGAAAAAACTAAACAAAATATACAATAAGTATTGATATCCGTATTATAATCATATATAATACGCATAGATAAGCCAAGGAGTTGGAAATGATTAGCAATTTTTTAAAGAAGGTGTTTAACACCAAAAAGCCTACCAAAGAAGAAAGGCTTGACAAATCAGAGCATCGCAAGTACACTACAAAATATGAAGACCTTTGTCAGTAAAAGTTCTTCATTGTAAAACTTAAACACTATTAGCAATATAGAGAGATCCAACATGCTTACTATTAATGGACGCGAAGTTGATGTATCTGCCACAGTAGATGGTCACGGTGCTGCCGCTGCTGCTATCATGGGTGCCGATGTTTTTGCTGACGCATATATTGATTATGCAGAGTGGGTGGATACCGGTGAAGAATTTACGATTGCAGAGTATAAAGAGCATGAAGATATTCTGAACGATTTGGACGCTGGAGATATTTACTTCCATCAGGTAGCGTAATACAGTTTAATACGGCCCCCGTCAGTTGCTTTATAGGACTGCTTGGGGGTTTTTATTTTTGAATTTTAAATTAAATCTATGACAAGAAAAATAATGGGCAGGATGATTGAACTTGCTGACCACCAATTTGAGACTTGGGAAACGATCGCAATAGCAGTAATGGATTATATTAGTGAAGAAGAACTCGCCAAAATAGCAATCAAAGAAGAATTCATTGATCATGATGATGAAATTTTGACTGGTATCCACATTAACAAAGATAATACCGATGAGTGAAATAACACTAATGCAGGGCGATTGTCTTGAGAGCATTGATCTAATTTACGAAAAAAGCGGATGCTGTGTTGATATGGTCTTAACCGACCTTCCTTATGGTACCACTTCAAATAAATGGGATTCTGTAATTGATTTAGAGAAAATGTGGGATAGGCTTGAATATATTTGCGAACATACAGCAGCAAAGGTTTTTACCGCATCGCAACCATTTACTTCAACTTTAATTACTTCCAATATTAGTAAATTTCGTCATGAATGGATTTGGATCAAAAATAGAGGAAGCAATTTTGCTAATACAGTAAGAGAACCTATGAAAGAACATGAATCTGTTTTGGTTTTCAGTAATGGCAAATGGACTTATAATAAACAAATGCAGCCAAGGACTGGATCGGGGCTTGATAGGGTCAAATATAATGTAGCATTTGAATCCAAATCGTCAAATTATCGTGACTTTGAAGGTAGAAAAACTAACAATCTGAAAGATCTTCGTGTCCCATCCTCGTGGCAAAAGTTTAACACCGAAGTTGGTTTACACCCAACCCAAAAACCTGTGGCTTTGATGGAATATCTTATCAAAACTTATACAGACGAAGGCGATACAATTTTGGATTTTACAATGGGATCTGGAACTACCGGCGTGGCGGCGTCGAACCTCAATCGAAATTTTATCGGTATTGAACTTGATCCTGAATATGTTGAGATTGCCAGAGCAAGAATTGGATCAGACAATCTATCAAATTTCTTTGACTTTGAGTAAAAAATGATGAAAATTTAATAATTATGGAGAGTTATGTTTTTAGTTGAAGATGCAGTTGATATAAAATATATTAAAGAAAATTTAAATGATTTGTGGGCGGGTACTATATTTGAAGGATATAGATACTTAGATAATAAACAAAAAGGTGAGTTTGGGGAGAGATATGTTGAACGCGGAATGAAAAAAAACCATGATATTCAACCGTCAAAATATAATAATGCAGGGCATGACAGAATCATTGACAAAATCCCCACAGAAATTAAATTCTCTCTTGCCCACAGTGATCACAAAAAAGGTATTATAAAAGATAATTGTTGGACAATGAATCATGTTGCCGAGGGGAAAGATTGGGAAAGGCTCATATTTGTGGGTATTAACTCAGACCCAAAAAATCCTGTAATTAAATGGATGACTAAAAATGACTTTATTTCTTTAAAGAGTAAATATTTTAATCCACAACAAGGTGGCAACAGTGCGGACAATGATGATTGGATGACTGCAAGCAGAAAACTTTTTGAGTTGACAAAGGAAATGCGAGATATATCTGAATGGTAAATTTGATGCAAGGTGAATGTCTGGAAATGATGGCAGAAATTCCAGATAATTCAATTGACATGGTTTTGGTTGATCTTCCTTATGGAACAACCGCATGTAAATGGGACAGTATAATTCCATTCGATAAATTGTGGGAACATTATTACAGAGTGTGCAAAGAAAATGCAGCAATGGTCTTTACAAGTGTTCAACCATTTACGACAACATTGATTGCATCTAACATCAACGACTACCGTTATGAATGGATTTGGGAAAAACCACAGGGAACAAATCCAATGTGTGCAAAAGTTATGCCGTTGAAGAACCACGAGAATATTGCGGTTTTCTACCGTAAAAAACCAACATACAATCCTCAAATGTGGTATAGCACACCATACTCTGGTTTTTCTTCCGAAACGGCAAAGATTGGTGAGGTGTATAATAGTGCAAAATCAAAGCACAGAGACAATCCAGATGGTTCAAGATATCCCAAAACAATTATTAAATGTAAACAAGATAAAGGATTGCACCCAACACAAAAACCATTAGAACTAATGCAATATCTAGTCAAAACATACACTGATTTGGGTGATACTGTTTTAGATAATACAATGGGTAGCGGCACCACGGGTGTTGCTTGTGTCACCACCGGTCGTAATTTCACAGGTATTGAGTTAGACTCCGATTACTTTGCTGTCGCCAAAAAAAGAATAGATTCTGAAAAACTATCAGATTTTTTTGACTTTGAGTAAAGATAATACTTACTAAATAAGCCGAAATGTTAATCTCTCATAAACATAAATTTGTTTTTACTGCTATTCCTAAAACAGGAACGAGATCGGTATATACAGTTTTAAAAAAGCATTATGATGGTGAAGTATATAAAGACCATCATACTGTAATACCGGATGAGTTCAAACACTTTTATTCATTTACGGTAATTAGAAACCCATATGATAGAGTAGTTTCTATGTGGTGGGCTACTTGTAAAAGAGAGTTAAGCACAGAAAAAACATATTTGGGCGATGATTTTAGAGTATTGGCAGGTTCAGATAAATTAGAAGATTTACTGTCCTACATGCTCAAGACAGACCGTAAAAATAATTTATTATCAAAGCAAAATGATTATCTAAAGCATAACCGGTTTGACTGTTTGCTGCGTAATGAAAAACTAAACGAACAGTTTAAAGACCTTCCATTTATTACCGGTGATGAAGATTTGCCAAGAGTAAATTCCACAACATTAGTTGGTGGTAGAACAGTTCTCGCCAGAGACCCAGATCCATTTGCACATATTAATTCCAAGTCCTTGAAACTTATTAATGAGTATTATGCAGAGGACTTTGATGTTCTTCCATATGAGAAAGTAACAAAACTATAACCATTTGACATTTTCTCACTTTTGTCGTAAATTATTTTTATGACTACAAAATCCGAAATAAAAGACAGGTTTGTTCAGAAGTTTGGAGAGCCAACAACTCCAGATTATCTGGCAAAGTGTGTCATTGAGAATATTAAACTCGCACTACCTGCAATCAAGGTTCAAGGATTTTTTTGGGAGTTTATCTCAACTGCGGCAATCCCGAATAGGAACTGTTCTCCTGTTAATGGCGTTGATTTTTTAGAGAACCAACCTGACACACTAAAGTATTATCCCGGATTTTATGGGTCATTGAGTATACGCGTTGATAAGTTATTATGGTTGGGCGACTATCCCAAAAAATACTGCCCGATTAACAAGGCTACAAAAAATTCACTTGTCCATATAGAAAACGGCACAATGAACAATGGATTCAGATGGGAACTTAGCCCTTGGACTGAAATATTTGCGTATTGTATTAAAAACAATTTAACAAGTCCACTTGTATATACATGGGAAATGTGTTTTTTTGAGGATGACTGGACACACTTTAAACCGTGGAGAGAAGAAGCAACTACCATGGGTATTCTAAAAAATGAACTTGTTCGTGGCGTAAATCACATTTCTCATAGTTACTCTTGGGTAGATCCGGCAACGCTTGAAGATGATAATCGTATTGTTAGTTTAGATTAACAATTTATCTCTTGACACGCTATAGGAATGCTGATACATTCAAACTTCGTTAAACAAATTTGGAGAAACCAAAATGACAAACCGTGAATCCATGCTTGCAAATCTTCGTGAGGGTGCTTACCGAGTAACTTTCACCAAAAAGAATGGTGATACTCGTGAGATGCTTTGCACCCTTGAAATGCGAAATATTCCAGACTACATGCGACCAGTCAGCGAATCCGCTGTAAAAGATAACCCAGAGGTCATCCGTGTATTTGACATGGAAAAGTATGAATGGCGTTCATTCCGGGTAGATTCAGTAACTAACTTTGAATTTGAACCCAACCCAGAATATGCCATCTATTAAATCTGTGGTTGCTATTATAGAATTCGATAAATATTTTTTGGAGGTGAAAAACTACAATGGGTGACATGCTTTATAATAGCAACCGTGCACAACCGCCAGTTGGCGTTAAAATGATTGAGGAAGATGAAAAATGGTATTGGGTTGATGATATTGAAATCCCAAACGGACCATTTGACACTCGTCATGAAGCCGTTCAGGCTGCGTGGGCAGACCAAGACCTTGATTTAGATGACGACAACAATTACTAAACACAGGAGTATTCATCATGGGAATGTTTGATAGGATTTATTATGAAGGCAAAGAATATCAGACTAAAGATACTCCCGTGCAGTGTTTAGATACATATGAAATCCGTGGTGATGAACTATGGCTTAAAAATGTCGAGCGTGTGTGGGTCAATGATGATGACGCGATTCTTGGCGGTTATCTAAAGCCCATCTCAGAAAAGTGGGAAGCCGTGCCAGATTTTGATGGCAGTATAGAATTCTATGATGACAAAGATATCTATATTGCCCTATTCTGGGAAGGCAAGATGATTAAAATTAAAAAGAGAGACAGCAATACTTGAAATGCTTCTCCAAAAAGCCAAATCAACATTTAATCGTCTTTATGAACCCTATGATTTAAAAACCGCTCATAAAGCCAGATTAGAAAAACGCCAGCCCCGAGAACAGATTATCCGCGAGTATGACTGGGAAAATCTTCCTGAATGGTTCACAGACCGCTGGCATGTTGATTTTTTTATATTAACAAAAGAATACTTCAAGCGTTGGCATACTTGGTATTTGATTCAAGGAGATAAAAAATTAGCCGAGCAGTATGCATTATATGATTATCCAGAAAGAATGATGAGTACCATTACTAATATATGTTTTTGGATACCCACCTATTCACACTGGCTAATAAAATACAATGACAATGACGAAATGGTTGTCAGAACACACATAACAAATCCAGACTCACGACTTGGGTTTGGCACTTTTACAGAAATTCAATAACAGAAAACTTTGTAGGTGACAAAATGGCTAACTTCAATGACCGTTTAACCCGCCTTGAAAAAGCAGTTGAGCGAATTGAGCAACGACTCTGGGAACAAGACAATGAACCACTTGTTCCTGATGACGGAGGATTAGTTGACTTTGACGATGTCTCTCCTGAGATAAAAGAACTTAAAGAACAAATTGCTCAATTAGAAATTCAACGTCAAAACTTACTCAATGATGGTGAGAACGTCATTGAGTTTCCGCAAAAGACATAAATTTTTCTTGACATCTTTTAAAATTGTCTATACCCTAGGGTCGTTTTTAGAAAATAGAGAGAACAGAGATGAGTAATCCAAATGTTGATTGGGATCATGCTCCAGAATGGGCCCAGTGTTGGGCAATGGATGCTGATGGTATGGCTTGCTGGTATGATGCAGAACCAGATTTAGATGAACCAGATTTGGTATGGACTACCATAAAAGAAAGTGTGTGGTCAGGCTTTGCGGAAGAAATGAAGTCGGCGGTAGCCCCCACTTTCGAGTGGAGTAGTAAAGATTGGAAAAAATCTCTGTCTCACCGGTGGGTGGCTGAAAGACTCACAGATAGACCGCTAAAAGAACGAGCATGAGATGTGAAGTTAAGAACAAGGAATTTTAACAATGCTTTTTGAATCGGAAATTCCCAAAGAGTTTGTAAAAAAACTTTTAAAGAAAGTCAATATCGATCATGATGCAGAAGTAAAGGCGATTTCTAAACCAAAATCTAATGATTTTGATGATGATGTTTTTATAGTAAATATTCTCCCGAATGGCGACACTACTGGTGCTGCTAAAGTTTTTGCAGAAACAGGAGATTATTGGGCTAAACTAATCATGAAATCAGGTAAATTCCCTCAATGGGATTGGTCTGTTCGTGGTGCCAAAGAGGCACTTCGCGGAATGAGCGTGAAAGGTAAGTTTTTTTCAATAGAGACAGATAGTTTTGGCACTGATTTTAGGGCAAAAAAACCTACTCAAGAAGAATTGCGGAAATATTATTTTGATGATTTTGATGCACTTGCTGGAGGCATACATGGTGTATATTTTCATATGAAAAAAGTCTTTTTGCCTAAGTTAAGAGCCAAGATGGAAACAATGATTGACGACATCTATGCCAATTTAAGGTATCTCAGTAACGAGAAAAAACATTTAAATGCAAAAACTGAACAAGAACGGGCATTGGAATGCGTTGCTGCGATAGAAAAAATTTCAAAAACTGGTTTTGACGAAGATCAACTATTAAAATCATTTGGCAAATATCAAAGTGGGTTTAATAGTTTTAACATAAATGACAAAGAGTTTGAAAATTTATTACAAACAGAACCTAATATTAGGGCTAAATGGGCAAAGATAGTTCTAGAATCGGCAAAAATGCAGCATGGTGTAGTAAAAAATATGCATTATGCACATGTTGTGAAAACACTTAAAAAGGAAACAGACACGGAGAACAACGATGTATTTTACACCTAGTGAAATTGAAAAAATGATTGAGAACATTAAAGTAAAAATGCAGGGGCTTTCTCCTATAGACCCCGATTTTATTGAACTTGATTGCGAACTTAACGCTCTATATCAAGAGTTACAGTTGATGGAGGACAATATGGCTCGTCTTCAAGAAGAAGAACTTTATTATCAAGAAGAATTTGTAGATTGAAAGACTATTGACATAATCAATCAGTGTGCCTATACTACAAGTGAACTTTTGGCAAAGAAAGGAAATATATCATGGATCGCAATCAAATCATTGAAAATTACCTCAATCTTGCCCGCGATGCTCAGGAAGCAGAGTATTACTGGGAGAACAATACAGGCAGTGAAGAGGCATACGTTGATGCCACAGACGCAGCCCACCTTTATTATCGTGACAACAGCATTACTCGTCAGGAACTGACTGACTACAATGACAGTAAACGAAATGTGGTCAAGTGCGATAACGTCAACGATGCTCTCGCGGCAATGGAAAACTTTTTCTCAAAGTAAAAAGAATAACATTCAAAGGATTGACATTCTTAGACTACAATCATACAATGCTGTATGGACACTATTAAACAAGAGGACTTGAAAATGAAATTGAATGAACGTGAAGTTGAAATTGTTAGTTTTGGTGGAATTGATATGCGAGACTACCCGGAACTCTGTGATGCGTATATTGAAAATGCACGATTCACAGATACTGGCGAAGAACTTACAGAAGAACAGATTGACACTTTCCACGAAATGTATAAGTGTGATGTCAACGGTCTAGCCGCTATAGAGGCGGTAGAGGGTATGTTAGAGACAGGGGTTGACACACTCTACTCAAGAGCATATACTGTACACAGTTAGAGCAAAGAGGATAAACAGAATGATTTACCTAGTACTATTCGGATACAACTTGGAAGGCATGTGGAAGGACGATGCAAAGTCGTTCAGAGATGAGAACAAGGCCAAGGAGTACGGCGAGAGGATCCTGAGCGAAAACTCACTCTACGACTTCTACGAAGTTATTCCTATGGAGGTAGAGTAAGAAGATCGTGGGTTGACACACCCCCCACTCTCCCCTATACTGTAGTCCAACTTATGGCAAAGAGAGCGGAAAGATGGAATACACCTTTGAAATCTATAAAAAAGATGGTCGCACCAAAGCAGGTGAGCGGTTTCTGAAAGAGGTCACGGTTGACTGCGGAGATTCGGACGCCGGTGTTGTTAAGGCACAAAACGAAATCTCTGAAAAGTTTCCAGCACCATCTTATCGTATTGAGCAGCATGTAACTTGGGTAACCCGCACTAATTTTATGTCGGGCAAAGAGTTCAAAGAGCGGTATGACACGCCTCATTATTGCTCACCCTCAAGCGAATCATACTGGAGTATGTAAAAAACATAAGTAAGAGGGGCACAAGGAAGTGCCTCCTTACTACTAAATCTCAAAATCAATAGGTACCTATGAATTTAGAATATGCTTTTATTCTGTTGCTTGCATTTCAAATCAAGCATTTCGTTGCAGATTATCCGCTGCAAAACTATCAAATGGTAGTAGAAAAAGGTCATTATGGTAAAAAGGGTGGAATATATCATTCTCTTATCCATGCTGTTATGACATTTGCTGTGTTGGTGGCATTTGATTATCTCGTATTCCCCGTTGAATACACTGTAATGTTTGCTATAGCAGCAATAGAGTTTTTCGTGCATTATCATATTGATTGGGGCAAAATGCAGATGTCAAAGCAATTCACTCCGCAAGAAAAAGGGTTTTGGAACTGGATTGGTTTTGATCAATTGTTACATCATCTTACTTACATAGTGTTTGTGTGGGTTATCATAGGATCAAAGTTGATTGTCTAATATAGAACACCGTCTGTACGATATAGAATTATGGCAAGAAAACAATATTGTTGATCGCAAGATAATGTTGGCAACACCTGCACGTATAACTTGGTATGCACTCCAAGGCTATCAAATTTTTGATTATTCTCAAAAGTTAGAAATGGAACCAGAGTTTTTTGACACCGAACAAGAAACCGTAATAGTTGATAAACAATAACTGATTGTATAAGTACGGTCCCGAGATATAAACCCGGAGAAATATTATGCAAAACACAAGCGAACACGAACATCATCTTTCCCCACTGCTACGCCAAACATCTGACGTTGTTGTAGATCATGCTGAAGGCATGTATGTATGGGGAGAAGATGGCAAGGGATATATGGATTTTTCTTCGGGAATTGGCGTTTTAAGCACAGGGCATTCTCACCCAAAAGTTATTGAGGCTGCAAAGGATCAGATTGATAAAGTAGTGCATGCCCAGTATGCTATTATGAAGCATCGCCCTATTTTAGAATTGTCAGATCGAATTTGTGAATTATTGCCTGATTCTATAAATTCTGTATTCTTTTCAAGTGCAGGAACAGAGGCAGTGGAAGCATCAATCCGACTGGCACGACAGGCAACCGGCAAGCCAAATATTATTGCTTTCCGTGGCTGCTTCCACGGTAGGACTATGGGAAGTCTAAGCACAACTACCTCGAGTGCTGCTGTTCGTCAGGGTGTGCAGCCTATGATGGGTGGCGTTGTAACGGCACCTTTCCCCGACACTAATTGGTATAATATGACAGAGGATGAGGCTGCAGACTTCTGTTTGCGTGAACTTGATTATATCCTGCAGGTGCAGAGTGTGCCTATGGAAACTGCTGCAATGCTGATAGAAAGCATTCAGGGAGAAGCAGGATATATCACTGCAAGCAAGCGTTTCATGCAGGGACTGGAAGAGCGTTGTAAAAAACACGGCATTTTGCTGATCATGGACGAAGTACAGGCAGGTAATGGCAGAACTGGTAAAATGTGGGGTTTTGAACACTATAATGTTACGCCCGATGTGGTGGTATCTGCTAAAGGTGTTGCAAGCGGCTTTCAGTTATCATTCATGGCTGCACCACGAGAACTTATGAACAAAGCCTTTCCGGGATCTCAAGGTGGCACATATGGTGGTAATGCAGTGGCTTGTGCTGCAGGATTAGCCACTCTGGATGTTATTCGTGACGAAAACTTAGTAGAAAACGCTGCCAAGATGGGTGCTAAACTAAAAGAAAAATTGCTGTTCTTGCAGCGTAGGCACCCAGAAATTGTTGCTGTAACTGGCAAAGGTCTAATGATTGGAACTCACCTTGCGGATACAGATATTATGACCGGTGGTGAAAGAGCAGCTAAGATGCTGAAAATTCTTGAGCATAAAGGGTTAATCATGATCAAGTGTGGCCCTTGGGGTGGCAATGTTATTCGCTGGATTCCACCACTCATTGTCACAGAAGATCAAATTGAATGGGCAGTGGATCAGTTTGCTGATGCATTAGAGGAAATAAAAAATGATTGACCCTTGCATCAAATGTGGTAAAGATTGGAATGCAAATTGGGAACTGATTGACACCCTTTATCCCAGTAAGCGTGATCATTCCACCGGCGATTTCACAGAATGGAATGTGGTTTGTCAAATTCATAACACTGGTTGTGGCAGAATCGTTTATGGCTCCAGCAAGCAAGACGCAGTAGATCGCTGGAATGCGGGTAAGACAGACGAAACTCTTTTTTCCTTATAAAATAGATAATATTTTTTCTTGACAGACTGCATCATAGTCTTCTATAATACATTCACACTTTAGGCAAAAAGAGACATAGACATGGCTTACAAGTTTCACAGTGACGCAGGACATGGTTGGCTCGCAGTAAAAGTCGCAGAACTATATCGCTTGGGCATTGAATACAAGATTTCTCAGTTTTCGTACATCAAGGGCAAGACTGCATACTTGGAAGAAGATTGTGATCTTTCTCTTTTCCTTCGCACCAAGAAAGAGCGTGGAGAAACAGTAGAAATTGTAGAGGGAAAGCCACAGAAGTACTCTCCTGTCCGAAGTTATAACTGTTATACTGCCGGTCGTGCAAGTATTGTTCTTGCCCACAATCATACAAAGGTTGCTGCTTAGACTGCAACTGTCAACGAGGAAAATACAATGGCATTTCGGGATTACGAAAAACCAGATGAAATTGAAGATATTATTGGCGAGTATATGCGAAAGATTGAAGAAGTTTTGCCACAATACTTCTGCTTTCCAAATTACAGTAAAGAAGTTGACTATGCAGTAGATGCTTTGGCGTATCGGGTTCTTAACAATGAAGTATGGTGTGGCCCGATTGGTCGTCAAGTAGAATCTGTAGAGTACGAAACAGAAGTGCTGCAACTTCTTGAGTTGGGTATGAAAGATGATCCATCAGATCTCTCTAATGGGAGTGGTGAAGATGAAGAAGCCCTAAAGATGCTTTGGCAGATTAGGGACGAGATGACAGGAGATTTGGGTGCAATGCAGCCAACTTCTATTCGTGATTATGATAGTAATGATGCCGCTATTGATTATGAAATGAAAATGGAAATGTGGTGACATTAAGTCACTTTATTTAAATGTGTAATCGTTAAATTAAAGAGGAAACTAAAATGACTATTGAAAATCTTAGGAACGAGCGTGACCGGATTAATGCTGAGATTCAAGACCTTGAGCGAAAAGTTTATGATCTTGAAGCCAAGAAGCGAGATATTGAGTGGGAACTTGCTGTAACTGAAGATGCAGCATTGACCAACTAATCTTATATCAAACAACCCACAAAAGTAAATACACTCCCAGTAAGGAGACTCGGATGCAAAAAGAAAAGACAAAATCAGAACGACGATGGGAAACAATGATCAGTCGGTTTGCTGAGATTCCAGATAACCGAAAGACGGCGACGCCAGAAAATCTTCGGTGGTTTCTCCGCAATGGTGCCGTAATGATTCACAAGCATCCGGAAACAGAAGATGCAGTTTATTTTGCACAAAAGGCACTTGACGGTCAGTGATTAATAGAAAACCATCTGTTACTTATGACACAGTAACAGGCTGGGATCCTGAGCAAATTGCTCAGGATCATTTTAATATGCTGTTAGATGATTATAATCAAGGACTACTTGAGTCTTATCTATCGGTTATAGAGTCTGATTGTCCCGAAATCAACATTGAAAAATATTATGACAACAACTGATATTGATTGGATTAGTCCAGAACTTCTGCGAGAGAAAATTATTCTCGTAGATTGTGATGGTGTCTTGTTAGATTGGATACATTCTTTTGACACATGGATGCATGAAAATGGCTATCCAGTAAAAGACTCGGCTGCGTACAAAGCAGGTGACAGATATGGTTTGAAAGATGCTTATCAGATGATTGAATGGTTTAATCAATCTGCAATGATGGGTTTTCTTCCACCTTTCCGTGATGCTATTCATTATGTTCAAAAATTACATCGTGAGCATGGATATGTCTTTCACTGTATAACCAGTATGTCAGAAAACCGTTATTCACAAAAACTTCGCGTCATGAATTTAGAAAAACTATTTGGCGAAACAGTTTTTGAGAAGTATGTGTTTTTGCCATGCGGAGCCAATAAGTTTGATGCTCTTCAACAGTATCGGGAAAGCAGGTGTTATTGGATTGAAGATAAGGCCAGCAATGCCGAAGATGGTCTTAAAGTAGGTTTGGATAGCATACTTCTTGCACATAACCACAACACAGATTATAATGGCAACGCAACTCGTGTCAAAAACTGGAAAGAAATTTATAATGTCATCGTAGGCTAATATATGCCAATATACAAAGTCTGCGAAAAGAAGAAGTATGCTTGGTTACCAAAAAAATGTTATGGAAAAAAGTGGTGCTGGCTTAGTCCATACTATTTGGTAATTGAATGGAACTCTATGCCAATTCATGATCCCGCAAGGTCTGTTAGAAAATATACCACACAAGATTTTTTAATGAATAAATTACAAGGAACTTTGTAATAAGCAAACCAAGAGGAGAGAAAAATGACTCAAAAAACCACAGCATTTAGAGTATGGCTTAATCGCAAGTGGGTTGATTACCAAGACGAGTTATTTGAACTTGGACAGAAACCTGACTGCCAAACCCCATCAGATTATTTTCGCAGACACCGTTGGTGGCTAAAAAATCAATTTAAATTAGAAAAAGAACTTGTTGGTAGATAAAGACCATATTATGAAACATATATCTGCATTCTATGATTCTAAAGAAAAGTGGATCAAAAAGTTTGCATGGTTTCCTAAAAAAAGTACAATATCTGGAAAAACAATATGGTTCAAATTTTATTGGGAAAATTACATCTATATGGATGGTTGGGGTAAAGTGCCAATAAAAGGCCAATACTGGTGTAGAAATTTAACGCAACATGAACTACTACTGGAAAAACTAAAAACCCCATAAAACAAATAAAATGAAAAAAAGAATACTCGACTTTTATATGAATGTGGCACGAGAATGTGCTAAGTTGTCGCGAGCCAAACGATTGCAAGTTGGTTCTATTATTGTTAAAAATGACAATATTGTATCATTCTCTTGGAATGGAACACCAAGTGGATGGGACAATAGTTGTGAAACTCGTATCTATATGGAGAATGACAGACCTAACTGGCAGGGTGTAGATAATCTATCTGAACAATATCCGTATATGGACAAGGACGGGAAAAATTATAGGTTAGAAACAAAGCCAGAGGTATTACATGCTGAAATGAATGCACTAATGAAATTAACACAATCAACAGAAAGTGGAAAAGGTGCAACACTATTTGTGACTCATGCCCCTTGTATTGAATGTGCAAAGGGAATTCATCAGGCTGGCATTAAAGAAGTATATTATGAAAAAGTCTATCGTAATGCAAATGGTTTAGAATTTTTGGAACGCTCGGGAATCCCAACAACAAGATTAAATTACTGACATAAAAAAAGCGGCTAAGCCGCTTTTTTATTATTTGTGGTCAGATGAAAAATCTGGAAAAACTCTAAATGATCTGAGTTTATTCTGATACAAATTTTTCTTATATTGGCTTTCAGCCAATTCAATCTTTCTCTGCTTTTCTTCTACATTACTCATATTATCTTACTTCTTTAACTCTTTAATCATTTGCTTTCTTTCTTCAGAAGAATGAAGATAATTTGTCATGACAGATCGTGCTTGTTCAGGACAATTTTGAGAGAACAAATGTTGTGCCGCTCTTGCTGAACCAATGGTTTCACACATTGCAATTAACCGAATTGAAAAAATTTTAAAAAAAGTAGAAACTTTTTCAGAGATTGAATAATTTGTATCGTGTGATGTTTGTGTAATTGATGTCATGGTTGTAATTGATTCCTTTTTGAACTAATATATTGCATTGCAACACATAATATATTTACATAAAAAATATGTAAAATCAACCGATTACAGATAAAAACACCTGTGACCATAAAGAACAAATAAACAAAATTTACATACTAAAATGCCCTGCGGGAAACAGGGCATTGGGGATATCGAAGCCAGAAAGATTTTATACCTGTTCTGGCAATCGACCTGACTTTAATTGTGTCCACGCATAACTTGCGTTATTTTTATACTCTACTCTGGTCCATGTTTGTAGAGCAGTTTCTTTCCGTCTTTTGGGACTGATTGACACCGCTTCCACTAAAACACGACCAACACTATCAATATTGATCATTTTTTAATTCCTTTAATGTAAAACGATGACTTGTAAGGCGGTCGCCCCGGTCTTTGCCAGATGTCAGGTAGAACTTATCTTTCCGCTTCTATTTATTGTTATGTTTATAATTAATAAATACTTTATGCGTTCAAAAGAATTTCTTTTTGAGTATGACCGAGACAAAACCATTGAACAAATGGGTACTGCTATCGCGAATACTGCAAAATTGGACAACCCACGAATTAAAGACGAAGAACTTGCACCAGAACAAATTTATGCTCTTAGTCAAAATGTTCTGAGTAGAATAGAATCCGTTGACCCCACCCCTAATAAAAAATATGTTCTATGGATTGTTCGTCAGTTTGTGAAAAATAGTTTGAAGCTTGAAGATATCAATGAGTTTTTACGCAATGATATCCAAGATTTTCACGAGTTACCAAAGCAAAGAAAGCAACAACTTGGTATTGAGACGGATATAAACAAATACACTTGGCGTGATTTGCGAGAAATTGCCACTAAACTCAAAAAAGCCACTGATTTAGAAGAACCAGTTGATGCGAATCTTGATTATGAACATATTGACGATATGGAGGTGCTTTATGTCGGAGATATGGGACAGTTAATTATTCCACGTACTACCGAGGCTTCTTGTGAAATTGGTAGTGGTACTCGTTGGTGTACGGCTGCCACTCAGTCAGATAATATGTTTAGAAACTATTCAAAGCAAGGTCCTTTATATGTGTGGATTCCTTCACGCAAGATGCCAGAGAAAAAACAAAGCAACAAGTTCCAATTTCATTTTGGTGAAGATTTCCAATTCATGGACGAAAACGACGAAAGAATAGACTCTGAATTGCTGCAATATTTTAGAACCAAACATCCAGTGCTTAAAAAGGTATTTGCCAAAAGTGAAGAAGCGATTAAACAGGACCCAAGAAAAGCTTATTATTATGCCGATGACGCTATCGGTGGCAGATTTCCAGAGGGTGAAGAAGCGATTAAACAAAGCCCACAATATGCTTTTATGTATGCACGTGATTTTATCAAAGGTAGGTGGCCAGAAGGTGAAGAAGCGATTAAACAAAATCCATACTATGCTTTTGCGTATGCACGTGATTTTATCAAAGGTAGGTGGCCAGAAGCGGAAGAACAAATTAAACAATATCAACCACCTTGGAACAAGTACAAAGAATTTTTTGATATTGACGACGAAGTTCAAGAAGATGTTTCATCCACCTCAAGTGAAGAGTATGATGAATTAACACAAAAAAACTTTGGTGATAAATCTCCAGAAGTTGTTGATTTAGCCAAACAAAGCAAACAAGCATTACAAGCGTTTTATCCTAATGGTGAATTAAAAACAATGAAGTCAGGCACTGGCAACTTTGTGACGCAATGGTATGAAACACCAGAAGAAATCTTTCTTATCGGTATCAATAGTAAAAGTAGACGACTTCTTAAAAACGATATTGAAGATGTAAAAACATTTATCAATATGTTGATATCGGCAATGCAAAACGGCAAGACTCTAATTACAAGTCCCCATAAAAAGTCAATGCAAATGTTAAATAATGTTCAGAAGATAGCAGAAAAGCGTGGCTTAAACTTCTCTATGGATGTTAGTGATAGTGTTAGTTTTGGTGATGATGATCCTGAACTCGAATTCTTCCAAGTTCAAGCAGAAATAAATTAAAATTATGTTGTCTGAAACTTTTTGTAGTAAGCCATGGAAAAACTTAGAAATTAATGCGGATGGTAGTGTAGCACCATGTTGTATTTGGGGTGATAGGCTTAAAGATAAAAACAATTTAGAATTTAATGTTAATAAAAATTCTTTTTATGAGATTTATAATAGCAATCATCTAAAAAAATTACGCTCTGATTTATCAAACAATAAAAAACCTATTTCCTGTGCTCAATGCTGGCAAGAAGAAGATAATGGTATTATGAGTTTGAGGCAAAAAGAAACTGATTTTAATGGTGATGTTCAAAGTCAATTTAGCAGTTTATCAATTGCATTTGGAAACATATGCAATTTGCGGTGTCGAATATGTGGGCCGTGGGCAAGTAGTATCTGGGCAAAAAATGAATTAAAAACCCATTCTGATGAAGAAAAACGCAGTTCGTTTGAATTTGAAATTCTTAAAAAAGGACAATGGCCTATAACATCAAAAGTATTTTGGGAGGATTTAGAAAATTACCTTCCATTATTATCCAAAATAAGTTTTTATGGTGGTGAACCGTTCCTGATAAATCAGCACTTTCAACTACTTGAAAAATTTTCAAATACTAGCGATGTTTCAAATATTGAAATAGACTATGTTACTAATGGAACAATATTACCAAATAAAGATATTATTGAAAGTTGGAAAAAATTCAAAAGTGTTGATATAATGGTTAGTATAGATAATATCTTTGAAAAATTTGAATATGAAAGATCAAAATCTGATTGGAATACATTAGTTAAAAACTTGGATGCATTTGAGCAGTTGGCTAATAAAAATACAAATATCTCATTATCATGTAATATGACTGTCAGCGTTTTTAATATATTAGACTTTAAAAAAATTATAAGATGGATGAAAGAACATTATCCCCTAATGCATATTAATTGGAGTATGTTAATTGTTGAAGAACGATTTTGTGTCAAGTATCTGCCGCAAGACATAAAAGAAAAAATTGAAGAAGCCTTGTTACCTCACGATACCGATGATATTAATAATATTATTAAATTTATGAATGATGGTGAATCTAATTTTGATTATTTTAATGAATTAAAATCTGAAATTAAAAGAATAGATTTATTTCGTGAAGAAAAATTAGTTGATTCTCATCCTGAATTAAACAGTCTTCTCAAAATTTACTAATTTATTTACATTCCTCTAGTATAAAGTTTATAACCAACTGTATTTTGTTTTAAATTATATCCCTTATTTTCAAGTTCTGGTATTCGCTGAAAACCACGTGAAGTCTGGACACCGTGTTTGCAAAACTCTAATATAGTTTCATCATTAAGCGTACCTTCTTCAAATGCCTCGCGTTCTTGTTCATTGGCAAACTGTTCTAAAAAGAAATTGCCAACCGTACTATCCTTTCTTATTAATGCTTTCTTAACTGATTGAAATATATCCATATTTCTTGTAATGTGTAAAATATTATTAGAGCGAGATTCTACATCACGCAATATTTGGTCTTCGGTTTTTTCTGGAACCACATTTAAAACATAACTGGTAAATGCAATGTCAAATTTATTATCTGGAAGTGTTCCTGCAACACTATTCCAACCATCAGAGCCACTGCCGTGAAATGGGTCATAGGCATAGACAGTTCCACCGGCTGCTTTGATTGCTTCTGCATTTCTGCCATACTTTCCGGCACCATAATCAAGCACTGTTTTACCTTGGAATATTCCCTTGCCAGCAAGATTTTTGATGACTGGAGCAGCACCTTGTCCTTTAATAGATGTGCCACCTTTTTCAAGTGGGTCTCCAGAATAGGTTCTGTCTGCTTCAAATAATTCTTTAATAAGCATTATGAGGTATTTATTCCCTCTCTATTTTAGGATATAGTAATGGTATTGTCTAAATAGTTCGTAATGAATAAAACCTATGTTATTTCTCCGTCATTTCAATCTGATTGGCGGTTGTCAATAAGATTTTTGGCATTGTTAGGAATCGTTTTATTCTCTATATCTTTATATTTTTTTCAATTGGGCTTGTGGTTAATAGTGCCATTTGCTGGAGCAGAATTTTTACTTGTGGCTGCTAGTTTATGGTACTCAGCAGAAAAAAGTTTTGAGAAAAATGTACTGCATATAGACCGAACAACAGTGACATTAGAAAAAGGAAGAAAAACAAAATCAAGTTCTATTTCTTTTGAAAAAATATGGTGCGAAGTAATATTAGAAAATGTACCAAGAAGGTGGAAACACACAAGATTATTTTTACACTGTAAAAGTGATAAAGTAGAATTTGCAGAATTTTTAGACGCAGACGAGCAGAAGAGTCTTGCACGAGAATTAAAACAATTTATAGGACCAGTAGGAGTCTAAACAATGGATACCGTAGCACAACCAGAACACATAGAGCCGACCGGCATTAAACGATGGCTAACCACTACAAACCACAAAGAGATTGGATCAATGTACCTACTGTGGAGTTTGTTGATGTTCTTTGTTGGTGGTGCAATGGCAATGGTCATAAGAGCAGAACTTTTTATGCCCGGTATGCAATTGGTTGATCCATTATTCTATAATCAAATGACCACTATGCACGCTCTTGTGATGATTTTTGGTGCGGTAATGCCAGCATTTACTGGCTTAGCAAACTGGATGATACCCATGCAAATAGGGGCACCTGATATGGCCCTACCCCGGATGAATAACTGGAGTTTCTGGCTAATGCCATTTGCGTTTGCCGTACTACTTTCAACACTATTCATGCCCGGCGGTGGTCCTGCGGGAGGATGGACAATGTATCCTCCCCTTATGTTACAAACAGGCATGGCATTTCCATTTGTTATATTCTCAATACACATTTTAGGCATTTCATCAATTATGGGTTCAATTAATATTGTGGCTACCATATTAAACATGAGAGCACCCGGAATGACTCTCATGAAGATGCCTATCTTTACATGGACTTGGTTGGTAACTGCATATCTTATGATTGCTGTTATGCCTGTGCTGTCTGGTGCTGTGACAATGCTATTAACCGACCAGTACTTTGGTACTTCATTTTTCTCTGCAGCCGGTGGTGGTGACCCAGTTCTTTATCAGCATATATTTTGGTTTTTTGGTCATCCAGAAGTCTATATTATGATACTGCCAGCATTTGGTATTATATCTACAATATTGCCTACATTTGCTCGTAAGCCACTGTTTGGATATAGTTCAATGGTTTATGCTACTGCTAGTATTGCGTTCCTGTCATTTATTGTGTGGGCACATCATATGTTTACTGTAGGAATGCCGCTCGCAGGAACACTTTTCTTCATGTATGCCACAATGTTGATATCAGTTCCCACTGGAGTGAAAGTCTTTAATTGGGTTGCCACAATGTGGCGTGGTGCTATGACATTTGAAACACCAATGCTATTCGCTCTTGCATTTGTATTCTTGTTTACAATAGGTGGATTCTCTGGCTTAATGCTAGCAATTGCTCCTGCAGATTTTCAGTATCATGATACCTATTTCGTTGTAGCACACTTTCACTATGTCTTGGTAACTGGAGCGGTATTCGCAATATTAGCGGCGGCATATTACTGGCTCCCAAAGTGGTCGGGCACTCGTTATTCAGAAAGACTGGGTCAGTGGCACTTTTGGCTCAGCACAATATTTGTGAATGTACTGTTCTTCCCTCAACATTTTTTAGGATTAGCAGGAATGCCAAGACGCATACCAGACTATTCTGTTCAGTTTGCAGATTGGAATATGATTAGTTCAATAGGTGGATTTGGATTCGGTCTTACCCAACTATTGTTTCTTGCTATAGTATGGCAATGTATCCGAGGCAAAAATAATGCAGATGCAAGAGCGTGGGAAGGGGCGGACGGTCTAGAGTGGGAAGTACCATCACCTGCACCAGCACACACATTTACAGTACCGCCAAGAATTGATTAAAGTACTATCTTTGTAATACTTCTAAACCTTCGGCATGTCTCTCAAGATGTTTTACATAATCTGAGATACTGTGATCAGAAAATGAATCAATTTTTCCTTGCTTCCATGCGAACCAATAACCACGAAACTTGTCTTTAATTCGTTGCCACAATGTGGGAGAACGAACATTTCCCCAAGCATTCAAATAATATTCAAATCCATGGTGTTTGTATCCCATTATGCGGGGCGGTAAGTATGCAACCGCGTCATTATTATTAACCCATCGCACATGGTTGATAGCAAGAGAATCAACATACTTCGGCCATCCTACTCTTGGAGAACCGAAAGTGTAGAGTTGAACTGGATCAGGAAGTGTCTCATCGTGTCGGCAACGAGACGCTAAAATTGTTGCCATTGCACCACCTAATGAATGACCAGTAAACCAAACATTTAGGCCCTGTGCTTTTGCAGTTTCTAAATCAGCAACAATTTGCGGCCAAATCTTTGATACGTGCCACGAAAATCCACTATGAACTCGACCACCAGATGACGACTTTTTAGGCCAAGCACGCAGGTCGGCTTTTAAATCAGCCCAACAATCGGGCTCTGTTCCTCTACACGCAACAATTAAATCAGTTTCAGATATAAAACTAAATGCTTGAGAGCCATCGGTATCATATGAATTCATTAACCGAAATTCAGTATTTTCTAATTTATTAACCACATTATCAACATCGTGATATACAATTGAACTCATACGTGCAAAAAGTGCACACCGCTCACGAAATTCTATCTTAATCACTTCTTGCATGAATTTATTTATTCCATTTTCTTGACATAGCAGTCTGCTGCTGATATATTAGAAAAACATATAAGGCAAAAAATGACTAACAAAAAGAAGACGAAAAGCAAACTAACAAAAAGTCATCGTTCTCGCCTGTTAAATCAACACAGAGAACACAATCGCCGACTCAAGCAGTCTGGGCGACATAGTGAGTGCTTGTCTTTTGATGAGTATGTCAAATATGTTTTTGGTAAAAGTCAGGTAACAACCGCCAAACCAAAAACACACTACCGCCCCTCAGAAGGCTATCGTAGAGAAACACGCCATGTTCCCAGTCTTGGGCATGGTGTTGGTAATGCTCGTCGTAGTGAAATTCCTGAGTACAATGGGGATTATATCAAAGGCATTGCCACAATGCATAAATCAAACTTAGTTCCGATTACCAATGGCGATCAGGCAAAAGATATATCGCGTATGAGACGTTAAGTATAGTGTTTAATTTTATATCCGTCACACTTAAATAAATGGATGATTTTTATTATGAAAACATTTTTTGCAGTAGTAATTGCAATGGGATTCTGGATTTCTGCATTCTCTGCCAATAGTGATACATTGGTTAATGACACCGATTGGGAGATTGATGAAAGTCACGAGCAGATTCGCTGCCTTGCAAAAAACATTTATTTTGAAGCACGTTCTGACATGACAGCAGGACAATTTGCGGTTGCAGATGTTGTACTTAATCGTGTTCGTGATACGCGGTGGCCAAATAATATCTGTGATGTTGTACAACAAGGACCAGTCTCTGAGTGGCACCTTGAAAACACTGGAAAAGAAGTACCTGTTAAACACCGTTGCCAATTTTCTTGGTTCTGTGATGGCAAGAGTGACGATCCAAAAGATCGGGAATCGTGGAGAAATGCACAAACTATTGCTTATCAAATTCTAAAAAATAAAACATTTCGTGGAATAACTGAAGGTTCAACACATTATCATGCAGCCTATGTTAATCCATCATGGAACTTATCATTTCAGTACATCGGCCAAATTGGCGAGCATGTGTTCTATCGTGCTGATCAATAATTGATTTTCTCAATATTTCCCTTAACTCTTAACTATGGAGGCTTAATTATTAGGATATGATTAATCAAGAAATTGCAAATAATATTTTTTATCACATTGGAAACTGCTGGGATTACAATTACCCAACAGGACAAGCATTAGAAACAGCCATTTCACGAGGGTTAGACCCATTTTTTAACACACAACAATTAGGGAGTCCAAACACTATTACAGATGTAAAAGCAGATGATGTTTCTATTGATGTTAAAGGCAACAAGACTTTAAAATTCATTAAAAAAATTAACTCAAGGACAAATATGGAAGATAATACACTTATTGATATTAGTATCGAAGGCACCCCGGTTCACCTAAGCGTTCCCAAGAGTATTATGACACAAGTCAGACGCCCAACCGTGGACTTACAGGGATATAATGGTGACCCAGAAGAAATTCTTTCTGAACAAATTTCAGAGTATGAGAATTTTGTTTGGACCAAGAGTGAGCAAGATGGCTGTAATACTGTAATGAGTTTTATTGTTCAGTATGGTGAGCGTGATGGTATGAAGGCAATTACACTCACAACAAATGAATTTGAAATTCCAGAAGCAGCAGACTTCCAAACGACTACCAATAAATCAGGAGAAAATAATGCATATGTTGCTTATGATTCTGAATATAATGAGATTTTTCGTTTGAGTAGTTTTAATCGTGGTTCAAGCAATATGTATAAGCGGTATCCTACTGAGAAGTTTTACTACAGAGTTTGGCAGGATAGTCCGTATAAGTTTGAATACGACCAACAGGCAGTGGTAGAAGACTTTTCAATGTCAAAAAGTATTGCAGACTATTTTGATTAGTTGCATATAAATTAATAGCCACAACAAATAGGACATAACTACTATCATGTCAAATGCATATAACGAGAACGTTGATCAAAAAGTAGTCGAAGAATTCCAAGATGTAATTGTTGAAATTTTTCAAGTATTACGCACTTTTGGGATAGAAGAACTTAATGTTGGTGGCCTTATGAGAATGCTAGGTGTATCACAAGAAGTTGCTGAGTTATATGATAACCACATAATGGTTGCATCAGACTTGGAAAACGCGACTGATTCTGAATTTGATATAGATTTAGATGATATACCTTCATCTAACATTATTAATAATTCAAATACTAAACTTCACTAATTAATGAAAAATAAAATAATCAATTTTTGGAAAAACAGTTATAAATCTGACCGAATTGCATTTGGTTTTGAACTGGTCAGTTTTGTTTTTACAGTTAGTGCCAGTTTATCATTAGCACTAACTGCTCGTGATCCAAATATGATGCTTGTTTATCCGTTCTTTTTTATTGGTAGTACAACACAATGTTATGCTGCGGTAAGAAGAGGATCAGCATGGGTTATGCTATTAACTGGCTATTTTAGTTTCATTAATGTTTTCGGATTCGGTGTTGCAGCCGGATGGTGGTGAAGTAATTAAAAACACATAGGAGAAAAAAAGTGTCAAATAATCATAAAACAATCGAAGAAGCCTTCCAGACATATCTGGATGAAAATGCTAAACTAACAGAAAAGGGCGTTAAGGCGTCTGCCGCTCGTGCAAGAAAAGCACTACAGGATATGGCAGGGGCAATTAAAGAACGCCGCAAAGAAATTATGGAAGAGAAAAACGCTCTCGACAAGTAATCCATAATGACTACTATGAATGCAGACTCTGAGTCTGCATTTTTTTATTCAATAGACAATAAATATTATCGTGAATATAGCAAACAATATCCGTAACGAACTAAATTTAATTGAGGCAGTTGAGAAGCCAAAGCGTCTTGATACTGCACCTCTGCCGTATGAAAGGGATGCCCTTGAGCCGGTAATGAGTGAAGATACCATAAGATATCATTATGATACACTGGCCAAAAACTATGCAAAAAAGTACAATGCTGGCGAAGGTGACCCTGAATTCAATCGTGCTGGCAGTTATCTGCATAATCTTTTCTTTCCACAATTACAGGCACCCAGAAAAAACAATCGACCAACTGGTTCTGCATTGGCACTAATCCATGACAAACACGGAAGCTTTGAAGATTTCAAAGAAGAATGGCTTAAAACTGCTATGTCAATCCAAGGGTCTGGATGGGTGTATCTTTCACGCTCAGGTGATATTAAAACAATCAAAAATCACGCTGTCAGAAATGATGTATTGCTTCCGCTTGATATGTGGGAACATTCATTTGCATTAGATTATCGTGCGGACAAAAAGAAATATGTCAATAATTTTTGGCGTATTGTCAATTGGGATGCTATTAATATCCGTCTTAATGACTACTAATTTTTATGAGTATTCTTCGCGAGGCAACTTTAGAAAAACACAAACAAGTTGAGGCACTGCCATTCATTCAATATTTGATGCATGGCACAGTCACCGAAAAAAATTATATAATATATTTGGCAGAAATGCTCTCTATATATGAGCATCTTGAACATCTTGCAGAACAGGCTGGATTATTTGAGGACATTGAAGATCTCCCCCGTGCTGTTAAAATGAAACAAGATTTAGAAGAGTTATCGCCAAATCACCAAACCGAATTATCACCAAGCACCGAAGAATATCTAAACTATCTTACAACGCTTTACAACTCTGATAGAAAAAATTATCTATTTTCTCATGTATATGTCAGGCATCTTGGTGATATGTACGGCGGTAAAGTAATATCCAAGAAAATACCCGGTAGTGGCAACTGGTATAAGTTTGAAAATCGTGGATCACTTAACAAGCGATTTACATCAAAACTTTATCCAGAATTAGCAGATGAAGCACTTGTGGCATTTGGTCACTTTGAGAATATTTTTCAGGATTTATACGAAAGAATAGATATTGGTATATGAGATTTCACATACTGGGATTGCCCCACACCGTTAGTTCCAAAGAATACAATGCATGTGCTTATACCCAAAAAGTTGTAAAATTCGGCAAAATGATGACTCGTCGTGGACACGAAGTAATTCATTATGGCCACGAAGATAGTGACTTAGAATGCACAGAACACGTCACTGTCACTACCAATGATGATTTGCAAAAAGCATACGGCAATTATGATTGGCGTAAAAACTTCTATAAGTTTGATATGAATGACCATGCTTATCAAACATTCTTCAAAAATGCTATTGCAGAAGTTGGAAAACGCAAGCAACAACATGACTTTATTTTGCCGTTTTGGGGAGCAGGTGTAAGACCTGTCTGTGATGCCCACCCAGATATGATTTGTGTTGAGCCGGGTATAGGATATGCTGGTGGTCATTGGGCAAGGTGGAAAATTTTTGAAAGTTATGCAATTTACCACGCTTATCTTGGATTGGGTGCTGTCGGTGGGTGTCAGCAGGATTGGTACGATGTAGTAATACCAAACTACTTTGACCCAGATGATTTTGATTTTGAAGATAAAAAACAAGATTACTTTTTATTTTTAGGGCGTGTTTATAGCGGCAAAGGAATTGAAATAGCAGTCCAAGCAACACAGGAGATTGGTGCTACTTTAGTTGTAGCAGGACAAAATCCTGACAATCTTACATTCCCACCTCATGTAAAATTTGCTGGATATGCAGACGTAGAAACCCGCCGAACACTAATGAAAAATGCTAAAGGTGCATTTGTCGCCAGTCAATATCTTGAGCCATTTGGTGGTGTGCAGATTGAAATGTTATTCTCTGGTACTCCTACCATTACCACTGATTGGGGATCTTTTACAGAGAACAATATCCATGGCGTTACTGGCTACCGCTGTAGATCTTTTGAACAATTCTGTTGGGCTGCGGAAAACATTGATTCAATAGACCCACACAATTGTCGTCAGTGGGCAGAAAACTTCACGTTAGACGAAGTTGCCCCAATGTATGAAGAATATTTCCAAAGTGTTTTAAATGTTTATACAGGCAATGGCTGGTATGAACGCAACAAAAATCGCAATGAACTCAACTGGTTAAAACGCAATTATCCAGTTTAAAACTAAAAATTCCAAGCAAAAGAGTTAAAGTTCTGGCATAAATAATTCGAAAAGGAATTATTCTTATGGGCCAGCAGTTTATCGATATTGGTTTTGCACCTAATGACAAATTAGGCGATCCAATTCGTGAGGCATTTGACAAAACAAACCAAAACTTTAACGAGTTATATAATAGACAGTTGGGTGGTGTAGCAGAAAATGTCTATTATGTTTCTAAAAACGGTGATGATTCCAACAATGGTGATTCACTTGGCAAAGCATTCTTAACGGTTAAACGTGCTGTACAAGTAGCAACCGCATTTTTAGATGAAAATACTGATAGACGTGCTTGTATATTTGTCAAATCAGGGGATTACACAGAAGATAACCCAATTGTTTGTCCTCCACGATTGAGTATCGTAGGCGATAGTCTTCGTAGTGTCACTATAAGACCAGAAATCACAGACCAAGATATATTTCATATACAAAACGCTGATTATATCGCCAATATGACTTTTAGAGATCATGTCTCCCCGGCTTCTGCAATTGCTTATCCCAGCGGAGGTGCAGGATCAATTAATACCAGCCCATATGTTCAAAACTGTTCCAGTATTACTACAACTGGTACTGGTATGCGAATAGACGGTAGTTTGGCCCAAGGCAACAGATCAATGGTTGCAGATGCCTTTACACAATTTAACTCCGGTGGCACAGGTGTTCATCTTCTTAATCAAGGTTATGCACAATTAGTTAGTATTTTTACTATTTGCACACAGATAGGAATATTATGCGAAAGTGGTGGTTTATGCAGTTTGACAAATAGTAACACCAGTTTCGGAACCTTTGGATTACTTTCCAGAGGAAAAGTTGATATGGAAAATGACGGTGCTACAAATGGTGTTGATCAGTTTGGCAGAACATTTGTTATTGATGGTTTAGATGAACGCCCCAACATAGATCAATCCGTGAGTTTTGATGGTGGAACCACGATTTTTAATGTTATTGATACTACAGAATTAGACAATGGCGAAGTGACAATCACAATAGGCGATACAATCGTAAATCCGATTTCTGATAATACACCTGTAAAATTTTATAAAAGAAGCACAATTACAGCCAGTTCTCATACGTTTGAGTTTGTGGGGGCAGGAAACCAATTACAAGATGCACTACCACAAACTGGTGGTATAGCAATACAAGAAAATGAAGTGGTTACAGAAGATGGTGGAACTGTAATATATTCCAGCACAGATCACCGAGGAAATTTCCAAATTGGTGATGACCTTACCATTAACGGCAGAACAGGAACACTTGAAGGGGATGCATTTGACCGAGCACTCTTCGCCGTATTAACACCATACATACTATCGATTGAAGGATAAAAGATGGCTCTTAACAGATTTGAAAACGTTAGACATAGCGTAACAGACACAACTGAAACAATATATACAGCACCGATTGGATTTAGTGCAATAGTTATATTAGCTCAAGCCACAAATGTAACGTCTGATACATCTAATATAACATTAGCACTTGAAACATCAGGTGGCAGTACAACTTATTTGGCTTTTGAAAGTGGCATTCCAAGTAATGATTCTTCTGGATTATTGACGGGGAAATTGGTACTAAAGGAAAGCCAAAGTATATCCGTATCTGGCAGCCAAAATAATGCGATACAGTTGGTGTTAAGCATATTAGAATCAGAAAATTAATAAACTATGTCAAAATTATTATCAGGAAAAGTCAAAAAAATATCACCCACTGAAGTCAGTGAAGACCGGTATGAATTTTTAGATTTGGCACAAGCAGAGCCAGATCTTGGGGTACCCCCGGGACCCGGGTTTTTTATAACCAGTGACACAGATGGCAACCGTGCTTGGCAATCTGGTGTAGGTGCAACAGGTGCAACTGGTCCAACAGGACCTGAAGGAGACCAAGGTGCTACCGGACTACAGGGGGGCATCGGTGCAACTGGGGCAGAAGGTCCAACAGGGGCAACTGGTGTTGAGGGACCAGTTGGTGATCAATACTCAACATCCTCAACAACAGAATTGACTATTGGCACTGGATCAAAAACATTAACAGTAGATACAGATTTAGCGTGGTCTTCAGGGCAACCAGTCATAATAGTTCATGATTTGAGCAATGATATGACTGGTGTTGTTTCAAGTTATGATGAAGCAACAGGATCAATGACGGCTGAAATTGATATAGCAAATGGCTCTGGAACTTATTCTGAGTGGACGGTTAATTTATCTGGTGCTGCAGGTGTCCCGGGTGCAACAGGCCCACAAGGACAAACGGGGGCAACAGGTCTAACCGGTGCAACCGGAGCACAAGGTGCCACAGGTGCCCAAGGCTCCACAGGACTTGGTGCCACTGGCTTAACAGGACCACAGGGTGCAACTGGACCACAAGGTGCAACTGGTGCAGGTGCTACTGGTGCAACTGGTCCAACGGGTGCGACAGGGGTAATGGGTGCAACAGGCGACCCGGGAACAATCGGTGCGACAGGGCCTCAGGGTGACCCCGGCGGTGCTACCGGTGCCACGGGTGCCACAGGTCTTGGTGCCACGGGTGCGACTGGACCTATCGGGCTAACTGGTGCGACGGGGCCTCAGGGTGACCCCGGCGGTGCCACAGGTGCTACAGGACCCGAGGGAGAAGTGGGGCCAACAGGTGCCACAGGGGTTGGTGCCACTGGTGCCACTGGCCCAGAAGGCCCACAAGGCGACCCCGGCGGTGCTACTGGTGCCACAGGCTCCACCGGTCCAACCGGTGCCACAGGGATCCCGGGCGAGTTTGCTGCTGAAGGTGCTACTGGTGCCACAGGTGCAACTGGTATCGAGGGCCCGCAAGGCTCCATTGGCCCAGAGGGCGAAACTGGTGCGACAGGACCCGAGGGCCCAACAGGTGCTACTGGCCCAGAGGGTTTGTCAGGTTCGGACGGTCCAGTAGGTGCTACAGGTGCAACTGGTATAGAAGGACCGCAAGGTGCAACCGGACCCCAAGGTGCCACAGGGCCCGGGAGTGAGGTTCCGATTGAAGACACATCAGCATTTGCAAACTTCTTTGTGCCATTCTTGATTGGTTCATCTGGAGATGTAGATACTTTATTTGTTGATAGCCCGGGTTTTATTTACAATCCATCAACTTCAACACTTAGTGCGTCAATTTTCGCTGGAACATCTACAACTGCTCAATATGCGGACTTAGCCGAAAACTATCTTTCTGATCGTGAATATTCTCAGGGAACTGTGGTCTCCTTTGGTGGAGAAAGTGAAGTCACAGTATCCAAAATAGATTCAGATGCAGCAGTAGCAGGTGTAATATCTACAAATCCAGCATATCTTATGAACACAGCATTAGAATCTGACAACAAAAGTTTTTCTCTCCCTGTAGCACTACAAGGACGAGTACCTTGTTTGGTTACTGGAAAAATTAAAAAAGGATCAATTCTTGTTTCAAATGGGGATGGACACGCCAGAGCAGAAGAAAACCCCAAACCCGGAACCATAATAGGTAAATCATTAGAAAATTTTGAAGGCAATAGCGGAACAGTTGAGATTGCAGTCGGGAGGGTATAATGTCTGCAGTACTTAGTTGGGTAACGAATTCTGGTTCTTTGGGAACAATTCCCGAAAGTGTTATCTATAGCAAAATTTTAGAAGCAGAGTCAGAAAGTTCAGTATCTTATGCTATAATATCTGGAGAGTTACCTCCGGGATTGACACTTAGATCTGATGGTAGAATTTCTGGAATTCCAGATTTAGTTTCAAAAAATGTTGTTTCTACTTTTGTTGTTAGAGCGACCGATGAATCTGGAAATATAGCAGATAGAACATTTAACCTTACGGTTCAAGGACAAGATGAACCAGAATTTATAACATCATCTGGCAGAATAGGCACATTCTATGATGGTAGTAAAGTTGATATTACAGTTGATTATACAGACACTGATCCGGGTGAAACTCTAACTGTAGATCTTTTATCAGGAGAATTGCCACCGGGCCTAACACTAAGTTCGGATGGTAACATTTCAGGGTTTATTGAGCCGTTTCGCCGTCCGTCAGAAGGGGATGGATATGACGTTACTGCATTTGATGAATTTGATTTTGATTTCAGTAATAACAGTGTTTCAAAAAATTACGAATTTACATTAGAGGTTTCTGATGGGAAACAATCAAACATAAGAACATTTGAAATATTTGTATATGCAGTTGATGCTATGACATCAGATAATACAAATAATACTGGTGACAATACATTCATAACTGCCGATGTTATTCCAGAAAGACCGCCGGTTTTGACCACAACCGAAACCGACTTAGGAACTGTTCGTGCAGACAACTATTATGCGTTTAAATTTGATGCATTAGATTTTGATGGTGATCCAATTGAATTTATTTTAGATGGTACTATACCAGATGGCTTAGAATTTGAAGGATCAACTGGTTGGTTGTACGGATATCTACCTAGCCAAGGTGCAGTTGAGCGTAATTTTTCATTTGATGTGACTGTCACAAAAGCAAATTCAATTTTTTATGAGATTGTTCTTGATGACGATATTGTTGTTAATGTTCAAAGTGGATATTATGTTTCTCAGGATGGAGTTAGTGTATCAGGAGAAACACCAACAGGAGTAGTAACCAGTTCTCCAAAATCAAATACGCTCGTAGTCCAAAAAACATCTTCTGTAGAGTTTGTAGAAGGCGAAGAACTCAAAATCAGAAAAGTTGATGATGGACCTATATTAGATAGTGCAACAATTGTATCGTCTGAAAAATACTTTGTTAAACCAAGAGTTTTCAATGGAGAAGAATGGGTTGATGCAGAACCGAACACATTTACACTAAGAGTTATTGGTGAGATAGAGAAGTTTATAACTTGGCTATCGCCAGAAAACTTGGGTACTGTGAATTCTGGTGTGATAAGTGAGTTAGAAACGGTAGCAGAATCATCTTATGATGAACCACTGTTTTATCGCCTAAATCAAGGAAGTTTGCCACCGGGAACAACACTACTTTCAACTGGCGAGATTGCTGGTATATTTAATGGTGTTGGTTCAGTGATTGACCCTGACTCATCTTTATTAAAAGATTACGCATTTACGGTAGAAGTTTTCACACAAGATGGATTTATATCTACCCTTAGAGATTTTTCTGTAACAGTAGATTATTCTGATGCGGTTCCACAGCAATCAATATACATTAAAGCACTTCCTCCACGCAATGATCGTGATTTGATTGATGGTTTATTGTTTAACCGTGATGTTATTCCGCCTGATTCCGTTTATCGCAGAAATGACCCAAATTTTGGTATTGCAGATTCTGTAATCTATCAACACGCATTTGGGCTAAATCCAAAAACATTAGATGAATATGTCACGGCATTGTCCCAAAATCATTTTCGGAAACGTATTGTGTTAGGTTCAATAAAAACAGCAAGAGCATTAAATGATGATGGCACAGTGAAATATGAAGTTATCTATAGTGAGATAAATGATCTTGCTCTTAACCGCGATTTAGAAAGTATTCCAGAAGAAATTGAATGGCCAAATACAGTTACATTACGTGATGGAAGCCAAACAGATACACTGTATCCAAACAGTCTTGTAAATATGCGTAATCAACTATTTGATTCTATCGGACTGCGTGATTTTGTGTTGCCTGACTGGATGACGAGCAAACAAGAAGATGGTCGTCCGCTGGGCTTTGTCCCAGCGTGGGTTATAGCATATGTAAAACCGGGTGAAGGAGAAAAACTCGCTTATCGCATACGTGAATTTATTGGACGCGAACTCAACAAAGTTGATTTTGATGTAGAGCGTTATGTATTAGAAGGTGCAGGAACACAATTCTGGGATGCTGAAACACAGACGTGGAATGAAGTCAGTAGTATAGATGAAGTTTCGTATATAGATGATGATCGTCTGGATAAGTATTTGTTGTTCCCAGATCAAACAATTTTGGGGTGATAAAATGAAACAAAATAAAATTCTAAAAGAAATGTATAAAGCCAGCCTTGGTAATGATAAATCAAAGTTGAAAGAATTATATAAAACAGAGATCGCAAAAATTTTAGAAAAAAGAAGAGAAGGCAAAATGACATTCTGTTCTAAATGGTTGGTCACTGACGAACGATAAACACATTTTAAGGTAAAACAATGACAAGCAATATCAACGCTTCCAATATAGATGGCAATTATCCAGTTGCGGGACAAGACAATAATAGTCAAGGGTTCCGCGACAATTTTAGTAGTATAAAGACTAATCTCGCTGCAGCCGCTGATGAAATTTCTGACTTACAGCAAAAAGCCATATTGAAAAGTGCATTGGTTGACGGCGAACTGAATAATGATTTTGATGGTGCTGTCATTGAAAACGCAGAACTACGCGGCACGAGAGAAACAGTTGTTAATTTAGGAACGGTAACCGGTACACAAAGTATAGATTTTTCGGCTGGATCATACTTTTCTTTTACAACAGATGATGATGTAACACTGGAATTTGAAAACTTGTCTCCAGTTGATACGCTATGCTCATTTATAGTTCAGATAACGGTTGCAGATACCGACCATACTGTTGTACTGCCGTCTTCTATCGGAGCAGGAGCATCTGAAACTTCAGTAGAATATATTATAGGATTAGATACAAGTAATAACAATATTACATTCTCTGAAACTGGTACCTATATATTTAAATTTACTACAATTGACAACGGTTCAAGCGTTTTTATTAGCGATCTTATTAGAAGTGACATTGATACTGATATAGAGAATATAGTTGGAAATTTAAGTGCATTATCAGACGTAGAAATTTCAGATCTCACAGACAATGAGTTTTTAGTTTATAATTCTGGAAATTCTCAATGGGAAAACTCTTCTCTCTCAATTGATAATATAACAGATATAGAATTAACAGAACCACAAGATAGTGATTTTTTACTTTTTAATTCTGGGAATTCTCAGTGGGAAAATGGATCTATAGAATTAAATAATTTAACAGATATCAATACAACATCCCCATCAACTGGAGACTTTCTACGTTTTGAAAACGATGAATGGATAAATGTTTCCGACAATTTTATATATCCAGCAACAAATCTTGATGTCACAGTTGATGATGATGGTAGTGGTCTCCAAGAAGTTTTTTATATAAATGATACACCAATAAAAGACTCTTCAGAAAACACTTTAAGTTTGACTTTTGAGCAAAATAGACGGTATCGGTTTGATATCTCTGATCCAAGCAACGAAGATGCTCCTTTAAGATTTTCAACTGAGCCAGACACCACTGTTGAACCAAATGATGGTGGAACAATATCCCCATATACTGATAATGTTGTTGTTTCCGGGGATGCAGGAACCGATGGAGCATATGTAGAAATACTAATAACAGAAAATACTCCATCACCACTTTATTTGTATGGACAAGAAGTCAGCGAACTTGACACATCAAAAATAGGCGGAACCGTTCCCATTTATGTTGGAAAACCCATATACTATTATGGATTTGAAGAAATATCATCAAATGGTAATATAAGTTTGAATTCTTCTGTTAGCGTTGTTACTACATCTGACGATTTGGAACTAACGCTAAATGAAGGTGTTGATGGACAAAATAAAACAATTGTGTATGGAAATTCCTCGGTAGGAAATACCAATGTTACTGTTAATGGGTCAATTTGGGGAGGCAACTTAGCATTGTCCAATGTTGGTTCAACTGTGACTCTTCAATATATTAATTCTAACTGGTATTGTGTTGGAAAAAATGACATTACCTTTACGTAATTTTCATTGACAAAACATTCTATATTGTATATAATAATCAATATAGGAGATATAAATGCAACATCCGTTCATCGGAAACCTTGACGAGTTATCTACCCAAGAACTATCCGAAAAAATAAACGACCTTTACACCAGACTCCGCATTGCTATGACAAGTGGTAATGCACACCTTTGCAACCAGATTAAAATGGCCATTGAGTCATATGAAACAAAATACCAAACGCGTTTGCGAGAAGAAAGCGGAGACGATGACAGTTACCAAGACAACGTTGATATATCATGAATGTGAGAATTAAATCTAATTTTACCATCTTTTCAAACATTTTTTATAATGACCATTTACAAGCAAACCGTTACGAAATATCGGTTGAATTCTTAACAAAAAGCGAAAACCCAGACCACTACAATATTGCAATAGACAGAGCAGTATATTTCATTCAAGCCGTTTGTGACAACGCAATTTTTGTGGATGAAAATACTATTTTCGTATATCCTGAAATTGATAATATGGGGTGTGATGTTGTTGTCCTGCCCGAAGAGCCAAGTGATCAAATTATTGGTTTGATGCTTTATTGCAAATTAAATGCAATAATGGAGGGCGTAATTCAAGTTACTGATGTTGCCATCAAGAGTCATGTTGGTGGAGAATATGAATATCTTCACAATGAAAATGAATTAATTGGTCCTTTTGAAGAAGAAGGATGGTGGCACGAGTCTGTTGCTAGTATCAGAGACTCTGAGCAACTAACAGAAGAACAACAAGAAGTATATTTTGAAACTCTGCCAAAATGGGAAATTCTTGGACTTGATTGGGATAAATCATATCTTGACAGTGATATCAAAGATACTGAACAACCAAAAACAAATAGAAAACAATCTACAAACAAAAATGGTGAAGTAGTTTTTGTTGATTTTGGTAAAAATCCTGATAAATCAGACAAGTAAATATGCATAAAGACCAATATGGGCACCTAATTTTTAATGATAAAGACCTTTGCAACTTAATAATGCAAGGCAACAATCTTGGTGAATTTGGTGGTCTCATAGTTGATGAATCAGTTGATTATGACAACATTTCATCTGTTACAGAAGAACCTATAAATCTTGTTCCGTATAAAGAACCAGATGTAAGCGTTGAAGAATTTGATGCAGCGTGTCAATCTAACTGGCATATGCCGGAAGAGTATCGCAATTTAGATATTGCAGAACATGTACTGTCACTGTGTGATTCACAAGCAGAATTACAACGATGCGGACATGAACTTTTATTATTTCAAAAAAAAGGACTTTTTGACCTCTTGTGTTATTTGAAATATCTTGTTGATGTTATGAAAGAAAATGACATTATATGGGGTATTGGGAGGGGATCAAGTGTTGCAAGTTATGTTCTTTATAAGTTAGGCGTTCATGGCATTGACAGTATGTATTATGATTTAAAGCCAGAAGAATTTCTGCGTTAAATACACACATATTAGGAGAATAATATGGCAAATAAAAATTATCGTTCTGCGAATAATCGCACAATTGATATGGATACACTAAGACTGAAAAACGAAGAAGTTCGTGCAGTAGGTAATATGAATGTTAACGCTAGAGGTGACCGATTGGACAATAATAACAAAACAGTAGATAGCAGAAATCGCCGTGTAGGGCGACAGTACAAAAAGCAGACTAATGTCGTAGACCAGCCCGTGGCAGACAGTATTGAAGAGGCCAAAAAGTACGCTGAATTGTATCAACAACAAGAACCCGAAAATTCTAACAATACCAAAACCACCGAAAAAACTGCTGATACTGTTGATGAAACAATACATAATGAAAATCAGGAAGAACCAACTGATGAACCACAGGGACTTGCTGCAGCAATTGCTCGTGCCAGAGAAGTAAAGCAGGAAGAGGTTGTTCCACCAAGAAAAGCATCACAACAAAAGCCGGGAGTTAAAAAGATTTAATGGCACAAGAGATTCAAACAACACAAACAACTTATTTTGCTGTTAATGTAGGTAATGTATATGCAATCAAGGATTGGGTCATTATCAGTGATATGCAGTTTGACGAACGCCAAACTGCTGGAGGCATTGTTCTCCTAAATGATAACGGCACAGATGAAGGAATTCGTGCTCGTTGGGGATATGTCAGAGTTGTTGGGCCAGAACAAGAGGATGTAGAGGCTGGTCAATGGGTTCTCGTTGATCATGGACGCTGGACTCGTGGCGTAGAAATTATAGATGGTTCAGGCGAAGAAATGGTTATTCGTCGGGTAGACCCAAAAGATATTCTTATGGTATCGGATGAAGAGCCTGTTTATAATGAAACATTCCGCGTATAATAACATTCACTAATAATATCGGAGTTGAATAAATGCAGAGTCTTTGGGTAGAATCTTATCGCCCCAAAACAGTAGATGACTATGTCTTTCGGGATGAAGACCAAAAAAAGCAAGTTAAAGAGTGGGTAGATTCTAATTCAATACCACATCTATTGTTTTCTGGTTCTCCCGGTGTTGGTAAGACCACGCTGGCTAGAGTTCTTGTTAATGAGTTAAGCGTTGATGAGTTTGACATATTAGAAATTAATGCCAGCCGCGAAAACTCTGTTGATACTATTAGGGAAAAAATTACTTCTTTTGCTGAGACAATGCCATTTGGTGATTTCAAGGTAATTTTATTGGACGAAGCAGACTATATTTCTCCAAACGGACAAGCGGCACTGCGTGGTGTTATGGAGACATATCATGCATCAGCCCGATTTATACTAACATGTAACTACCCTAACAAGATTATTCCTGCATTGCATAGTCGTTGTCAGGGATTTCATATTGATCGTATTGATATGACAGAATTTACTGCAAGGGTGGCTACTGTTCTTGTGGAAGAAGGAGTAGATTTTAACCTTGAAACATTAGACACATATGTGAAGGCCACATACCCAGATTTACGCAAATGTCTAAACACATGTCAAATGAATACCACAGATAATAAATTATCAAAACCATCTGGCGATGAAGGAAGCAGCCAAGATTATCGCTTAGCAGTTGTTGATCTTTTTAAAGAGGGAAAGATTTTAGAGGCCAGAAATTTACTATGCAGTAGTGTTCGTGCAGATGAAATGGATGAAATTTTTAGATGGATGTATGATAATTTAGACCTGTGGGGCAGTAATCAAGAAAAACAAGACCAAGCAATTCTTATTATTAGAGATGGGTTAGTAAATCATACACTCGTCGCTGACCCTGAAATAAATCTATCTGCAACCTTATGTGAATTAACAAGTTTATGAGATATCTTATTGTAACATATATAAAAAGACCAAACGGTCAAGTAGATGAAACTGTAGAAGTTGAATCAAAATACCGTAGTCGTCACAAAGAGACAGCAAATGTTGTTTTAGACTTTGCTAAAAAAGAAATCCTAAAATGCCGTATGGATGGCAAATTAGGATCTCATGATTGGCAACATGTCCGAGATTATTACTACAAACATTATCAGAATGTAGTAGATGATCTAGAAAAACAATATTCTATTGACTATTCTGAATAAAGATCAAGAACAGTATCTATAATGGGATGGCGTTGTATGTCTCTTCCTTGAAGACGATTTACACCTATCCCATTGCATTCTTGACTTTCTAATCTTGAACAAAGATCAAGCAATCCATTTTTTGCACCAAAACGATCAGCTTGTTCAATATCTCCTGTGACTACTATTCTTGAATGTTCTCCAATTCTTGTTAATAGCATCTTGCATTGCTCAGGTGTGGCATTCTGCATTTCGTCAGCAACAATCCAAGAGTTTTTGAATGTTCGGCCTCTCATATATGCTAATGGTGCAATCTCTATTGTTTCATTTTCAATCATCTGCAAGACTTCTTTAGCAGAATAATATTCTTTCATAACATCAAGCAATGGTCTTGTCCATGGTTCCATTTTTGAGGTAAGGTCTCCGGGCAAAAATCCGTGTTGTTCTCCCTCAACGCCAACTGCTGGTCGTGTTAATACTATTTTTTCACAGCGACCTTCTTTAAAGTTTTTAAGGGCTGCTAACATAGCCAGATAAGTCTTGCCTGTCCCAGCAGGACCAACTGCGACTGTTATTGATTGTGCTGAATTAGTTAAATCAAGGATAAGTTTTTCTTGACCTAGAGATTTGGGGACGAGTTCTATATGTCGGGGGCGATTTCGGCGATTGTGATTAAAATCTATTGTATTTGGTGAATCATTATAATTGGTTTTGCGTTGTGTGGAATGCTTTGCTTTACCCAAGTTGTTTCCTCCTATATAAGAATGACCGGGGTCAATTGTATTTAGAGGATAGTTTCCAGATAATAGTAGTCTGATAAATTTTATAAGACCATAGATAAATATCCCGCTGATGAAAACTCTTATCTAATATTAAAAACTATAGATAAATACCTTTATGAGTACAGATATTTTTGCTGGCCCTACAGACTATTGGCGGATTGCCGAAAACAATCGTAACCTATATATGAGTCAAGGTGCCTTATTAACACTTCTTGATTTTGAACGCGTCCTTGATGATTTAGATGTATATGCTTTCCGTAATTGGGAGTTGGGCGAATTAGTTAAGGGTCCTGAAATAGGCAGATACCGTGTCGCCTGTATCTTTATGTGGCCTGAGAAAAAAATGCCAGACCCACGTGCTGGAAAAAGATTAATTCCGTTTGATTGTGAAGTCAGCTACAAAAAAACAACAATAGAAATTCCAGTCAAAGTTGAACAACCCAGTGATTATAGACCCGGAACACGTAAGCCTAAGTTAGTAAATGAAACAATTTGGTTAGTTGAAATTTCTATGCCAAGAGAACTTATGAATGATATAAGAACAGGTAGTATTGAACTCGCCGACCAAACAATTGATTTGGAGGAACTTGATTCTGCTTACGAAGAAGATTTAGATCAAGAAGCATACAACGACAGCGTTAATGATACAGAGGAACAAGATGAAGTTTAACGAAGGACTGGGCTATAAAGACCTTGAAAAAATGCTTAAACCAGAAATTCACATTGATGAATTTGCCAGCAAAATGGGTGATGATGATAAAATTTCCGTCTTAAGTTTTCTTACAAAATCACAAGCTGCCGCAGCAGATTTAATTAATTGGTTTGAGTCGGGTTATGATTTTGTAATGGACGCCGACAAAAGCCCGGGCGAAATAAAACACAATCGCTATGTTGTTTATGTTGAAATGCAAAGAAGAACAAGCTTGCCTGAAAGGGTTGAAGAACTTCTTGATGATTTACAGACTCTCACTGAATTTGAACCCAAAGATTGGACAGTGGTATATGGTGATCAAGAAATGCCCTTTAGTGTTGAGGCTATTGAGCAAATGGTCCCCCTGAGCCCAAAAAAATATAGAGAAAGAACTGAAACAGGCTTAAATAGCGTCAGAGAGGCTGCTGGCATCCCACCTGTATCTGTTTACGAAAAAAATCAAACCACAACCGATATACAAGAACAAGCCGGTATAATATAAAAGGATTAAAGAATGAAATTATCAGAAAACTTTTCACTAAGTGAATACACAAAAAGTCAAACTGCATCACGCAAAGGTATCGACAACACCCCGGGAGATGAACATTTAGAGGCTGCAAAAGCACTATTTGAGAATGTTGCACAGCCAATCAGAGACCATTTTGGTCCAACTGTCATCACTTCTGGGTATCGTTCCCCTGAATTAAATGAAGCAATTGGTGGTTCTGCCACATCACAGCATTCTAAGGGTGAAGCAGTTGATTTAGAAGTAATGGGAACAAGCACTGCGGAAGTATGCGAGTGGATTGCTGATAATCTTGACTTTGATCAGTTAATTCTTGAGTTTTATACTCCGGGAGATACAAACTCAGGCTGGGTTCATGTTTCATACAAGGCAGATGGTTCAAACCGAAAAGAATGTCTAACCGCATCCAAGGTTGATGGTAAAACACAATACTCACACGGATTAAATTACTGATATGGGATTAAAGATCACAGCGGTTTTGGGGGCTGTTATGCTCGCTATGTCCGCTGGATTTTATTGGTATTATCAAGATTCGCAAGAAAGAATACAGATTCTTTCCGAAAATAACGCGAAGTTAGAAAATGCAGTTGATATGAATGAACAGACTATCGATACGCTGCAAGAAAATTATGAACAGTCCAGAGAAGAATTACGCAAAGTAAATGAAGATTTTGCAAATATTCGCAAACAAAATAATGTTCTTGCTGAGAAACTTCGCCGTCATGATTTAGGTGTATTAGGAAACGCTAAACCGGGATTAGTAAGTAATATCGTTAATAGTGCAACTAATGATACAAATCGCTGTTTTGAAATACTATCGGGTGCAGAACTAACAGAGGAGGAACGCAATGCAGACACAGCAGAAAAAGCAAATTCTGAGTGTCCTTGGTTGTTTGAGTCTCGCAATTCTGATTAGTGGATGCTCGTTATTAGACTCTAAACCTGATTCAGTTAATGTTTCAACGGAACCAGTAGAGAAACCGGGTCTTGAATTGCCTGAAGCAGATGAAATTAATCTTCGAGATGTGGAATGGCAATTGATAACTCCAGAAAACGCAGAAGAAATATTTACAGAAGTTGAAGAAACTGGAAGACCAGTGGTGTTTTTTTCGCTAACAGACAAAGGATATGAAAACCTTGGTTTGAATATCTCAGATATCAGAGCGTACATTCAACAGCAAAAAACAATAATTGCAGCCTACGAAAGTTATTACGAAAAATCTCAGGAAGCATTAGACGGTGCTGTAAAAACTCAAGATAATAATAATTAATTCTTTACTATCCCCGATTAGTTTGATATAATTACATTTGTGAAAGATTATTATTCTGTTCTCGGTGTAAGTCGCTCAGCATCAGATGATGAAATTAAATCATCTTATAGAAAATTAGCCAGAAAATATCACCCAGATCGCGGTGGTGATACCGCAAAGTTTCAAGAAATACAAGAAGCCTATTCAATATTGGGTGATCCAGACAAAAGACGGCAATATGATAATCCCAGAAAATCTGGCGTTCATTATGGTGACTTTGGTGATTTTAGCGACATAGATCCACAAGACATTTTTGATATGTTTGGTGTTCATGTTCATAGACGTGGGAACGCAAGAAGACAATCCGCTGTAACAATGTCACTCTGGATAACTTTAGAAGATGTTGCACGGGCTGATAGAAAAATACTTTCTGTAAATAATGGCAGACATAACGAGCACGTTGAAATTGACATCCCCCCAGCAATAGATGATGGTTCATCAGTAAGATACCCAAAATTAATCAAAGGCGAAAGAGATTTAATTGTTAATTTTAAAATCATGCCAGACAAAAAATGGGAGAGGCACGGACTCGATTTATTAACCGAAAAATCAGTTAATGTTTGGGATTTAATATTAGGCACATCAATTACGGTTGAAACCATACTTAATTCACAGATAAAACTCACAATACCTGCTGAGACACAACCAAACACAATGATGAGAATTAATAAACACGGATTAAAAGACCGTAATGAAAAAACAGGTGATATGTTTGTTCGGATAAATGCTTATATTCCAAAAAACATTCCTGATTCTTTAAAACAAACAATTGAAGATTACCGAGGCAAAGAAAACTAAATATTTTTAGTTATCCAGAATCGCGAAATGTCAGCCGACATCATACAATTTTAAACAACAAAGTAGAGATATTATGCAAAATAACCAAGAAATAGAACAGATAATTGAACAGGCTACCCGAATCGCAAAAGAGAAAAGTCATGAGTATGTGCTGCTTGAACATTTGCTTCTGGCATTAATGAGACACACACCATTTAGAAATGTCATTGACAAATTTGGCGTGGATTCTGCAGCAATGGATGCTGAGGTTGAGGCATATGTTGATAGTCAAATTGGGATAACAATAACAAGTCAAAAAACGGTTGAGCCTGTCAAAACCCATGCGTTAGAAAGAGTTTTTAACCGGGCACTGACGCAAGTTCTTTTTACTGGGCGTCGCAAGGTCACAACTGGTGATCTTTATCTAGCAATAATGTCTGAAACAAACAGTCATGCACAATACTTTCTACTAAAATATGGAATTGCCAAAGAAGAATTTGTTGAGTTTTGGCAGACACATTATCGTAAAGCAGACTTCAAACTTAATGAAGAACAAGCAGAAGAAATCCTTGCTGAACATTGCACCAACTTAACTGAGATGGCTGCTAATGACCAAATTGAACCAATGATCGGCAGAAGTGAAGAACTTGAAGAAATGGTTGAAGTTCTGGCTCGTAAGTTTAAAAGTAATGTTCTAATGGTAGGTGATGCTGGTGTTGGAAAGACCGCAATTGTTGATGGACTAGCACAGCGTATAATTGACGAAGAAGTGCCTAGATTCCTTAAAGACCATACTGTGTGGAGTCTTGAGATAGGAAGCTTACTTGCTGGTTGTAAGCATCGTGGAGAATTTGAAGAAAAGTTAAAGAATATTATTTCTGCTCTTGAAGCAAGAAAAACTGCAATTCTTTTTATTGACGAGGCACACACAATGAAAGGAGCAGGTGCAGGAAGTTCTAGTAGTCTAGACTTTGCAAATATGCTTAAGCCAGCTATTACACGCGGATCTTTTAAGGTTATTGCTTCTACAACGTGGGAGGAATTTTATGAGAGTTTTGAAAAGGACAGAGCACTTATGCGTCGGTTCCACCGCGTATCAATAGATGAACCAAGTGACGAGACTACTAAAAAGATACTAGTAGGATTAAGCCCAAGATTAGAATATTTCCATGATGTTGAAATAGAAACTGATGCAATTGAGTCTGCAGTTCGTCTAAGTGCAAGATATATTCATGATCGTAAGAATCCTGACAAGAGCATTGATTTAATTGATGGTGCGTGTGCAAGAGAACGTGCTAAAGACAACAAAGCGTATAAAGTATCTCAACAAGATATTGAAAATCAATTATCCAAGGCGGCAGGAATTCCGGTTGATCATCTTCAAGAAAAACACAATGAGAAGATTAGAAACCTTGAAAGTACAATTAAAACAAAACTATACGGGCAAGATGAAGCAGTTGATACCGTTCTAGAAAGAATTTATGTGAATTTTGCTGGATTGGGTTCTCCGACACGTCCAATTGCAAGTTTTGTTTTCTTAGGTCCAACGGGAACCGGCAAGACAGAGTTGGCACGATTGTTGTCAGAAAATCTTGATATGCCACTTATGAAATATGATATGAGTGAGTACCAAGAAAAACATACTGTTTCTGGCTTGATTGGTGCACCTCCGGGATATGTTGGATTTGAAGATAGTAATCTAGGCGGTGGTCGTTTAATTTCTGATGTAAGCAAAAATCCTTATTCGGTATTACTTTTTGATGAGGTTGAAAAAGCACACCCTGATGTTACCAACATTTTCTTACAGATGCTTGATGAAGGGAAAATAACTGGGTCAAATGGAAAGCAAGTTGATGTTAGAAATTGCATTGTTATTATGACATCCAATCTTGGCTCAACAGAAAACGAGAAGAACAACATTGGCTTTGGCAAGAGTCTAGAGCGTAGTGGCGAAGAAGACAAGGCAATGCGAGAATTCTTTAAGCCAGAGTTGAGAAACCGCATTGATGCTACCTGTAAGTTTGCCAAACTTGATACACTTTCAATCAAGAAGATTGTTGTCAAATTTATTGATGAATTAAAAGCATCACTTGAAGATAAAAATATTAAGTTTAATTTATCAGAAGCGGTAATAGATCGCCTTGCTGAAGATGGCTATGATCCTAAGATGGGTGCACGACCATTGTCTAGAAAAATTGACGAAATGATTTCAGTTCCGCTAGGTCGCCGTATATTATTTGATAATCTTTCTGATTGCATTGTTCGTGCTGACCTTGTTGATGATGAAGTAAAATTTGACATTGAAAATATTGCCAATCCTAGAATTAGTGAGTCTGGTCATGTTGTGTTAGATGATGAAGATACAACAGAAATCAACTAATCGTCTTTTCTTTAACCAATACCGGTTCAGTGTCACTCTAAGCACTGCCGGTATTGGATTGCTTCGTCACCGGAGTCATGAAACCATAGACCGGATTATTGAAAAAAATAATAAATGTATTAAAAATGCAGAGGAAACAAGTACCTACACAGGAGGGATTCGTCCTATAGGAGGTATTAGTACTATTTTTGATAGTTTTGCAGTAACTGAAACAAAAACACTGCACGAGATATTAGATTTTATTACAGAAGAACCAGATACACGCCTTGTACACGCTGGTTGGCTCATAGCAAGATTATATTTTAATGATATTTCAATAGTTGATAAGTTAAAAAAGATTAACAATCTACACCTTTCAAATTTAACTGAAAGAATCATTGACCATCCTGTTAATTCTATTGTATTAAAAAATTCTGATTTTAAATTTAGAAGCTATTTGTCGCAAACAAAATCTTTTGATTACACTTTAGAAAGTAACATAAGAGCATTTTTAGAGACACAACCGCCTGAAGATTTTAAGCCTAGTCCATTATTAAAAAAATGGATTAATAATAAAAAGTTGTCAGATAACACTCAGCAACAACAGGTTATGATTTTTAGTAGAATATTCTATCCCAGACCGTCAATTATTGAGGATCAAATGTTTTTAGACCACAACAATAAATCAATAATTAGTATGATGAATTTAATTCGCCCCGGCACAATTCGTAAGACAGTAGATATAATAGTAGATAAATAATACTATGGCTAAAATACAAGAACAGAAATTAACAATTAAAATAAGCAAGTTAATCAAGGATACTGATCCTGAAAACTCTGAACTACTTGGTAGCGAAGATATCCAAAGTCTTGAGGCTGTTATTCGTGAATTAACTGAACAAGGCGTTTTAATTGAAATTGAAAAAGATCAAGAATGAGTATCAATAATTTTAAGTTGATATCAGAAACTGTTTATGGTACCGCTGTTGAAAATTATGATGGCGTGTCTAATCAGTTTAATGGTGTTCCACAAAAAGCAGCCGGTTATTACCACGGTCGGAAAGCACTGCAAACTGTATCTGCTTCTTTTGACAACTTCACGGGACAAGTAATCATACAAGGCACTCTTGAAGATTATCCAGAAACTGACAATTGGGTTGATTTAAGAACTATTGGGGAAACTGATAGCACGCCTGTAAATAACACAAGCAGTACTATAGTAGGAAATTTTGTCTGGTTACGGGCAACAGTATCTGGCTTTACTGGTGGGTCAATCCTCTCTATTGACTTAACTTACTAATATTATGACTGAACTTACCGATATAACATTCACGGCAAAATCCACCAACAAACCACTTGAATTAGAAGTAAAATTTGATTCTGAGGGGGTATTTAATCAAAGTATTGATAACACTGGTCATCCAGTAAAAATCAGTATTGATGATGAAGTAGAAGGTTCTCACACATTAGAATTCATAATGAAAGGCAAAACTATTGATCACACAACTGTAGATGATGATGGAAATATTTTGGAAGATTCCGAATTAGTATTTTCTGATATTGAGGTTGATGGAATAAACATTGAAGAATTATTTTGGTTTCAAGCAGAATATTCTCATGATTTTAATGGCACCGGTGAATTGACGGTTGAAAATTTTTATGGTTCAATGGGTTGCAACGGAACAATCAAGATTGATATCACTACACCCATCTATTTGTGGTTGCTTGAGAATCTTTAAAACAATAGATGCAGTTTAATTGATTGATGCCTATGTTTTCTACTTTAAAACAAAAATATAAAAGAAGGTTTGAACTTTTTAAACAAACAAATCATTTTTGTAGTGTTCCATGGAATTTACTCTATGTTAACATGACAGGGGAAATATACTCGTGTACAAACGGCAATTACCAACTAGGTGATTTGAAAACAAATTCTATGGAAGAAATTATCGGCAATGCAGAAAGAAAAAAAATCAAAGAATACATCATTAAAGACAAAAAGACGAAAAATTGTAAGAATTGTTTAAAATTAGAAAATCTTCAAGAAAGTAAAAAATACAATCATTTGCGGGGAATGTATAACAATCTCTTTAAAAAAAATGATATAGACTATGATGATACAAACTCTTTCACTTTGGGTGGATTAGATTTACACTGGAGCAGTGTATGTAATTTAAAATGTGTTACTTGCTGGGCTGGACAAAGTAGCCTTATAGCAAAAGAGCAAGGGCTTCCAGTTCAACATACTCCACCAGAAGCCGCTGCAAAATTAATTGACTGGGTTGAAAATAATCAAGATAATTTAAGAGAAGTATATTTGAGTGGTGGCGAACCCACATATATTAATTATAACTTAGATCTTCTAAAGAAATTGGAAAAACGTCCAGACTTGCTTATTAGAGTAAATTCTAATATGATGTGGGAAAAAAATAATAAAATTTTATCAGAAATATTAAAGTTCCCAAATGTATTATTCACGTGTAGTGCAGATTCAATAGATAAAAAATTTGAGTACATAAGACGTGGGGCCAAATGGGATAAATTTGTTGATAACATAAATTTTTTGCAATCACAAAAAAATGTAAAAGTAAGAATAAATTTAGTATTTTTTGTCTTGAACGGAACTTCTATTACTGATATAATAGATTTTTTCCATGACAATATAGGCGTAAGAGATTTTACAATTAATCAGTGTCAGATGGGTCATACTTACTTGAGATGTAGAAATTTACCAGATGAAAGCAAAAAAAAGGCTAAAGAAAATCTTTTAGCGGCAAAAGAAAAATATTCACATGATTTGAATTTGGTAGGGCAATTTACTAATTGCTTAAATGAGTTAGAAAACGACAAATCTGAAAATTATAACAATTATTTAAATCATATTGATAACATAGCTGGGTCTAATTGGAAAAATGTGTTCTGGGATCTATCTCTATGAGAAAAAATGCATTAGTATTTGGTTGCGGAAACAAAAATGGAAAATCTATAATTGATGTATTGCTTGAAAACAACTTTAATGTTACCAATATTGGACAGAATCCACATACATCTTCACATGTAAAAAATATTAATATTTCATGGAAAGATTTGAATATTAAAAAAATACATGATATTTGTTTAATCGATGACCCGATTCATTTTCTATTTTTCAATCAGAATAGTAGTAGCCTTTCTATAGACGATTTTGCCACTAACAACTACAGAAAATTAACTCACTGGAAAAGAATTAAAGATTGGTCCAACAGTCTTTGGCTTAGTTGTCAACTTCCATATATTACTATTCATAACCTAGAAAAAAACTTATCAAAAGATTCAACTGTCGGATGCATGGTTAGCAGTTATATAGATTATAATAAAGTAGGAACTGAAAATCATCCTGATTATAGTTCGTTTAAATATTTCAACTATTTGTCAATGAAATGTTTTGGAGAAAAAAATAATTTCAAGACTTTTGGAATTCAACCAGATTTTAGCATTGAAAACTCTGAAACTGCATTGAGAAATATAATTAATGAAATCTTGGTTAATCAAAAAAACAATTTTGAATTATATAAATTTTGAATAATACATTGCCAGCCATAATATTGTGATAGTATAAATATTATACATGAAACAGCTTGTTATCATTCCCGGTGGATTTCATCCATTTCATAAAGGCCACAAAAGTCTTTACGATGCAGCACTAAAAGCATTTCCACAAGCTGATATTTACATTGCTGCTACTGCAGATACATCAACTCGTCCGTTTCCGTTTGAATTAAAGAAAAAGTTAGCACAATTGGGAGGTATTCCAAAAGAGAGATTTGTTGAAGTTAAATCTCCGTTCAGGCCACAAGAAATCACAAAGCATTACGATCCACAAAACACTGCACTAATCTATGTGCGTAGTGAAAAAGATCGGGATACAAGCCCACAGCCTGACCAAACAAAAAAAGATGGCGAACCGTCGTATCTACAATCAATACACGGTCTAAAAAAAAGTGAGTTACAACCACTAAGCACACACGGCTATATGGCATATCTGCCTACTATAACATTTGGATCGGCGGATATGACATCCAGTACAGAGATTCGGAATAAGTGGCCAGAATACAGTGACGAACAAAAATCCGAATTAATTCAGACACTGTACCCAGTTACTACAAGAGATGATCGCTTAGAGAAGAAAGTCATACAGTTATTTGATCAAGTCCTTGGTTCAGAACAATTGTCAGAGAAGTGGAGTAAAAAATACAAAGATAGTATTGATTGCTCTAATCCCAAAGGATTTTCACAACGAGCACATTGTCAGGGCAAAAAGAAAAAACAAAATGAAGATGTAGAACATTTTCCTAATGATAATTTAGAGTATATTGGTAATTGCACAGAAGATGAATGTATTGATGAAATATTTGGAGATGTGAATGAATTTGCTCGTTTAGTGGATGAATACGGCGATGAATTTGAAATTAAAGATTTAGTTGTAAAATATGATGAAGATCAAGATATACACCATTTTTATTGGAAGAATATATCAGAAAACTTAACCCATAGTTTTAAAATTAAAAAAAAGAAACAAAACAAAAGTTCTGTCATGGAAGCACTCAAGCCTGTGTTAAAGGATGCAGTAACTGAATTCAAAAATGGTAATACAGAAAATCTTGGAGAATTTTTTTCTGATTGGGATAAAATGAATGCCATCGTTAGTGAGTTAAGAAAAACAACAAAATTCTCAGAGGATGAATCAGGATCTTACCCTGATTACATTAGCGAGAAATCAAGTGATTCTGAAGTAATTCAAGAAATATTTGACAAGCCAGCAGAAATTGAAAAAACAAACGACGAAGAAAGTTTTGTTAGGTATGATGGCTTTGTTTCTGGCGAACAAATTGTTGTTTTTATGAAAGAATTAGAATTTGCAGACAATCTTTGGAGAATAGAGTTTAGAGTTGGCGGCAGACAAGATGCCAGAGGGGATAAATCAGGTGATGAAATCTCTATATTCTCAACTGTATTCTCTGCTATCAAACAATTTGTAGAAGAGCGTAACCCAGCAACACTGGTCTTCACTGCAGTAAAAGAAGAATTCGGGCAAGCGACAAATAGAGCAAATCTTTATAAAAGAATGATTGACAGATTTGCAAACAAATATGGGTATGTGGATCAAGTTATAGATAAACCAAATGATTCAGTTTTTGTTTTGAAAAGAGCAGATACAGTTCTTCATAACACTGGAAAACCCGCCGAATAAAATATTTGTGATTCCCACCCGGGTTTAAATAGTCAAAACAAAAGAGGAAATAGATGGCTGAACAACAGCAATATCAAATTCAAGTTAATACTGAACGATTAAAAAACTCTCGTGTTCATTTTTGTCTGCCTTGTTATGGAGGAATGCTCACTGAACAAACTTTTATGAGTTTTATTAAGTGGAGCAATACTGCAAAACAATTGGGAATTGAGTGGGCAATTGAGACAATGACCAATGAGAGTCTTATTAGTCGTGGTCGTAATACACTTACTGCAAAGTTTTTGAACAATACAGAAAGCACTCACTTAATGTTTATAGACTCTGATATTGGCTGGGAACCTTGGCATGTATTGGCAATGCTTGACAGAGATGTTGATGTAATTGGTGGGCTTTATCCGATGAAGACTATGCCTATCAAATGGGTTGTTAATGGCTTTGATGGTGCCGAACAAGGCGAAGATGGATTACAAGAAGTATCCAAAACCGGAACTGGTTTTATGCTAATCAAGCGTCATGTATTTGAAGAAATGAAAGCACACCCTGCCGTCAAGCCCTTTAAGTCTGATATTGGTCTTGATCCAGAACTTGATAAGCATATGAGAACATATTTTGATACTGCTGTCCGGGACAACAGATATTATTCTGAAGACTGGACATTCTGTGAAAACTGGAGAGATTTAGGTGGCAAAATCTGGGTTGATAAAAGAGTTATGTTGAGACATACGGGTTCATATGTATTTGATCAGAATGCCCAAAATGAATTATACAACGGTTATAAACAACAAATTCTGTCAGAAGCACAGGAAAAGGTTGTCGCTAACCCAGAAATAGTAGCATCTAGTGAGTCCAGTGATGTGGATGACAGCACAGAAAAAACAGAAACGCCCAAGGCTAATAGCAGCAAAAAGAAAACCACAACAAAGAAAAAATCAACGACAAAATAACTTACGATTAACTATAAATTATTCATCATTAAAAGAAAAGCCCATTCAGCGTGGGCTTTTTTAATAAATACCTTCAAATTATGAAGTTAAAAAGCCTCAAAGAATATCATCTTGGTGATGTTGTCAAATTCAATCAAGAACTCAATCCAGCATTATGGGAAAAGAACGAAACGCTTCGCCCCAAAGTTCGTGATACATTACTACAAATAGCAGAAGATTTTCAAGAATTTCTTGGTGTAAATGGTTATGAACTTGATGACATTACTATCTCTGGTTCAAATGCGGCATACACATATACAGAAAACTCTGATATTGATTTACACTTAGTTGCTGATATGTCAAAGTCTAAAAAATCAGAAATATACCGAGAGTTATTTGATGCAAAAAAATATCAGTATAATGATTTACATGATTATAAAATAGGTTCTCATGAGGTAGAGGTTTATGTACAAGACGCAGACCAAGAGCATATTAGTCAAGGAATATATTCTATTTTAAATGATGAGTGGGTATCTGTTCCAACCCGCCGCCAAATAGAAATTGATGATATGTCAGTATCCAGTAAGTTTGAGGATGTTAAAAACAGAATTAAAACAGCAATTGATTCTGGTGACTTAGAACACATGAATCGCATTGCAAAAAAGATTGGTGAGATGCGGCGTTCAGGATTGTCAAAAACTGGAGAGTTTGGCCCTGAAAATTTGTCATTCAAAATCCTACGAAATACTGGTTGGTTAGAAAAACTAAAAGACGCACGAAATGATGCTAAAGACAGAAAACTAAGCATTCAAGAAGAAGCCAATAAAAAGCACGTTGAAGAGAATATAAGAGACTTTATTGACTTTTGCATTAGATGGTTGAACTTGGACAATACCCCAAAAATTGATACGGTTCATGATGCAAAGTGGTCTGCGGATAAAGGGACATTTGGACAATTTAATTCTCGTGATGGCCAGATAACGGTAAGCATAGGTGGCAGACACCCTGTTGATGCTATGAGAACAATAGCACACGAGTTGGTACATTATGCACAGAACGAACAACAATCTTTACCGCCCGGGGCAGGTGAAACAGGCAGTCGTTGGGAAAATGATGCAAACGCAACCGCTGGGCAAATTATGCGAGACTATGTTGATGTCAATCCCAATGCATTTTCAGATAATCTAACCGAAGCATCTGGGTATATTCCTAAGAATAACAAAGAAGCAAGCGACCCTCGGTTCAGTCATGGATTAACTGTTGATATAAAGCCGGGTGAGATACAACGCCAAGCAGCAAAATTAGGCTTAACAACAGATTCTGCAGGAGTTCCACCTCTGCTGGGCAAAAAGAAAAATAAAAGAAAGTCAAACCTTAAAGAAAATTTGCGAGTAGATGTACCAAATGATGAATGGTTAAACAAGAAAATTCGCAAGGCAAAAGAGGAAGGCAGAGACAATTTTGGTGCTCCTTATACAGGAACAATAACTGCATATTTCCCAGGCACAGTAAAACTGCCTGTTGATTTACTAAAACGATTGCCGGGTATGCGAGGAGAACAAAAAAATGTTCGCCGAGAAGATTTAGAAAAAATTATGCAGGTCATGAAAGACACTGGAAAATTGCCCCTAACGGCTTTTGGTAGGGAATATGCCCCGTTTGTACAAGTTGCATGGAATGGTGAGGCTTGGGTGAATGAAGGAAACCACCGAATCATGGCTGCTGATGCATTAGGGTGGGAATACCTTCCTGTAGAATTGCGATATTATGATGGCGGCGAGCGTGTTGAAAGTGGAGTATTGTATCCACAAAAACTAGGTTTGAATGAAAACCTTGTAGATGGTGTGAAGTAATTTAAACTATGAAAAATGCCATACTTGTCCAAGTAGTAGATTCATACGGACCAAACAAATTTCTTCCCTTAGCGATTGCATATCAGTGGCTTAATGCTTTAAAAGACCCCCATATAGCCAATCAATGGCAATTACAAGATGTTCTAATAGAAAAAGTCAATATAGATGAATATGTAGATTCTATACAACACGAGCCAGATATGATGGCAATGAGTTGTTATGTTTGGAACTGGGAGTACAATTGTCGTTTAGCGAAAAAAATAAAAGAAAGATGGCCAGAATGTAAAATTATAATTGGTGGACCACAAGTAAGCAAGACTGATGAAAATCTTCTATACACACACGACTACTTTGATGTTGCTATACTCGGTGAAAACGAGATTGGATTTAACGAAGTAGTCAAAAACTTAGACACTGGTGAATTTGACCATATCCCCGGCATATCAATTCCCGGATTGATTACTAACCAGCCTGTCAGAACCAAAGACTTGAATGAATTGCCAAGCCCTATCCTTTCTGGATTTTATGACTGGATAATGTCTCGCTATGACGACCCTGACATTATGTGGCAGGTGACCTATGAAACAATGCGAGGATGTCCGTATCAATGTGGTTTTTGTGATATTGGTGACAAGTATTGGAATAAAACAATTTCATTTGATATAGACCGCGTGCATGAAGAAATAGATTGGATGAGTGATAGACAAATTGAGTATGTCAGTGTTTGCGATTCTAATTGGGGCATATGGGAGCGTGACCTTGACATAACAAAATATGTTATTGACAAAAAAGTTAAAAACGGATATCCAAAATTTTGGGATGTTACATGGGCAAAGAACAACACAGAACGCATAAAACAAATGGCTATTGCTGATAAAGAAGCAGGTACCAATTTGTTTAAAGGCATAACATTTGCTGTTCAGAGCATGAATAAGCCAACTTTAGATGCTACAAAAAGATTTAATCTAAAAGAAAATGTCATAGAAGGTGCAATGGAGTTTTATCGCCAAAACGACATTCCCACATACTCCGAAATGATATGGCCTATGCCCAACGAAACTGTTAATAGTCTTTTAGAGGGTATGCAAAAGTTAATTGATATGGGCCAGAAAGATTTCTTAATGGTGCATCCACTTGTCCTAACGCCAAACGCATTGATGGGACAAAGTAACTATATCAGGATGAATGGTTTGAAATATGAAACAGTTCCGCTGGATACTTTTTGGTTGAATGACGAAGACAATGGTCGTGTTCCCGAATATGTTGATGCAGTATGGGGAACAAATACTGCTGATTACGAAGAGATGCTTTCAGGACATTTGCATGCTCACTGGTTGATAACGCTATACTACTATGGCTGGGGACATGTACTGATGGATTACATAAACAAAAAGCACGATATAAGTCATACACAGTTCATCAAAATGTTTATTGAAAGTTTACTTGAATACCCAGACACACTAATTTATAAAGAGCATATTGAGACTGACCAATCAATCAGAGATGTGTTTGAACACAAAGAATTGTGGGGGCGGAAGATTGACAACATATTCTGGGAGTATAAAAGTGCAACCAGTGTTAATTTTCATAGAAATAGGCAACAGTTACTTGAAGAAATGAAACAAATTGTTGATAACTTTGCAGAGGTTCCTGATAAAGTCTATGAAATTAATAGTAGAATATGTGCCGATTGGCGTGAAACATATCCATTTACTATAGAGATTGAGCCTGATTTGTGCCAGACATTATTTGAAGTTGATGCTGATAATATAGAAATATCACATTTAGATTGTAATACTATACAGAGCGAATCAGAGTTTGTCCGTGTAGCATATCATTTCCAGAGAAAGAATCGTTACTGGCGGTGTTCTATTCAACCGGCTGAACAAATACAGTCACACCAACCTTCTCAGAGTGGCCGCTCCCGGCTGCGTGTAGTTGGCGGCGACTAAAACGAATACAATCACCCGGGTTCCATTGTGCTGCACTTTCAATAGTAAGACCATGAAGGCTTTCTATTCCTATATGTGAAAGATACTTTTCGTGTAGTTCTGGATCAAAAGTGGCCTCTGGATCATAATTTTCTACATCACTGTAGTCGTATGTTCTGCCATCTACTTTGCTAAGTTTTTGATTAGACCTTGCCTCAACAAGATTTTCTAATTCTTTAATAAAATCTGCATCAACATCAAAATCAACAACGCTATCGGGATTATTAACACAAGTGTTAAGAAGTTCTCTTATATCTGGTACATATTGCCACTCACCATCTTTGTTAGGAAGGCGATACTCAAATGGGAGTATTTCTTCTTTGCTGAATTTTGTACTATCTCCATACCAATAGTTGTCAAAGAAGACCGTATGTGATGGGCCATCAGTGTATAGAGGAATTAAGACTGCATGTCCTCGCCGTGCTCTCTCGTCTTTTCCGGAATCAGCATGTAAGCGAAAACTAATTTTGCTTCTATTGAAAATAACCTCTTCCACTTCATACTCATAGTCTAAACAACTATCTAATGCTTTTTTGACTATGTGTTGTGGCCACTCGTCAGTGTCCCATCGTGGATGTTTGCTAACAACATCAGGACGTGCATCTGTTCTGTCATCATGGACAATTTCGTATTCATTGAGTTGAATTAAATCTTCGTTGGAGAGTACATTTTCAAAATACTTCATGTTAATCCCTATAAATATTTGATATTGGTAGTATTTAATATGACTGAGGTAGATAATAAAAAATTCGTAACAGTAACAATTGATATTTATTGCGAGTGGTTGAGCGAAGCCCCTGAATATCGTTTGTATGTCAATGATGAGTTGTTTGCAGACAGAACATTTCGTTGGAATAAAGAAAAATATTTACAAGAAGTAGTTCAATTACATGCTCCCCCCGGAAAATATACAATAACCGTTGAGCCACTAACAGAAAAATTATTGAAATTTGAGGCAAATAATCTTCAAATTGAAAAAGGAAAGGCTAAACGAATTGGTGACCGCGAGTTTGAAATAAGATAAGAACTACAATTAAAATGTGTAGTTTTATCATAAATACCCCATACGCAAATTGCAGCAAAAATGTACATAGATAAACTAAAACAATTTCTGTCTTCACAATATGCTTTTATGGCAAAGTGTCACTTTTTTCACTGGAATGTAGAAGGACCTGAATTCAAACAATTACATGATTTTTTTCAGGAACTTTATGAAGATATCTTTAATAATGCCGTTGACCAGACTGCAGAACATATCAGAATGTTAGGAGGATATGCTCCGGGAAGTTTTGAGAGATTTTTAGAGTTAAGTCGCATTAATGGTCAGACAAAAATACCACGAGCCAGAATAATGCTCTCAGAAATAAAAAATGATATTGATATTCTGTTAGAGTTGGCTAACGAAATAGTTGCATTTGCACCCGAACAAGAAAATTCTGATCCATCGTCAGGGTTTGTATCTGAACGCATTCACGTCATGATGAAATATCGCTGGATGATTCAGAGTATGCTCAAAGAGAATAGAACTTAAGGAAAAATTATGAGTAGCAATGACATTAAAAATTTAATGGATAAATTAGACAATCTCACAGAGGGCGAAAACATAACCGAGAGTGGTCAAGTTTTATATGAAGACGCACTTCTAACAGAAGAAGAGTTTGATGAGGCTGCTGGTGAAAAAGACGCTTGCTATCACAAAGTAAAATCACGCTACAAAGTTTGGCCAAGTGCTTATGCATCGGGTGCGTTAGTACAATGCAGAAAAGTTGGTGCTGAGAATTGGGGCAACAAGGACGACTAACGTGAAAATTAACGAACTTTTTGAAAGTGCATATAGTGCAGGTGTCTCGGACGGGATGCGAGGACAGCGAGATCCCAGAGCATCTGCCAAATATGGACCCGAAGCCAGTGAGTATGTCAAAGGATACAGTGCTGGCTTAAGAAAGGGCGAAGAAGAAAGAGAAAAAAGAGGGCAACAAAGAGACGCCGAATTGGCACCATACAGAAGTATGGATGAAAAAGAATTGCTTAATCTTGAAAAAGAACTCTTGTCCCGAAGAAAAGAGATAGCAGACATAGCCCAGAAAAAAAGAGGCGTTTCTTTAGATTTTGATCCCCAAAAGCACGGCCTCTCAGACGAATTAAAACAAGAAAATAAAGACATTTTAACAAAGTTACGTCTTATTGACATTGCAAAAGATGAGAAGGGCATAGAAATCACTGAAGGTACTCGCTGCCAGAAAGGCTATGAAAAAAAAGGTATGAAGACCCATTATGGAAAGCGTGTTCCTAATTGTGTCAAAAAAGAAGGCATTGAGGTAGACGATGAAGGTGCGATTGCTATAGTAAACTTTAAGAAAAAGTTTGATTGGGACAAAGTATCTAACTTAGCAGATAGGTTCGGTATTGGCATGGATGTCTTAGATAACAATACAACGCACGGTGAACCCGGTAAATATTATTTACAAGCAGATTTTTATGATGATATTGATGAGTTTGGTGAAATTCTCTACTTTAAATATGATAACGAATTAATATCTATGGATGAACTAACAGAAGATCTAAAAAAATGGTTTGGTGATGGTAAAAAAGGTGGTGCCGGTGGTGGCGGCTGGGATGCTTATAATAGCAAAGGTGAGCGTATCGGCAAATGTGGTGAAACCGATGGCAGAGCCAAACCCAAGTGTTTAAGTAAAAGCAAAGCCGCAAGTTTGAGAAATTCTGATGCCAACGATGATGGTAAAAAAGATGGCAAAGCCGGTATTGCAAGAGCGGTTAAAAGAAAAAGAAGAAAAGACCCCAATCCAGATCGTGAAGGCAAAGCCAAAAATGTTAAAAACAAGTCATAGGAACGACAACGATGAGTAGTGATTTTTTCAGAAATTTAGACGAAAAATTAAACATAATATGCGAAAACGATGATTCGCAGAATGATGAAACTTCAGATTCAGGCGAAATTGTTGTAGATGACTATCAAACACGCCATTATGATATGTGTCCCAGTGCAACTAAACTATATAATGACATTGAAGATCGTGTAGATGATATGGATTTAGCAAGAAGAACAGCAAAAATGCAAGATGTTCTTTTTTATCTGGAAAAACACACCGTTAAAGAAATGAAATCAGCCACTCAAGAAGATGTGATGATGGCTGAAAATTTAGCAGAACAAATAATGGCAATGGCTAAGATGATGAACCTTGAAAGCGAGCACGATTATATCCAAAGCCATGTTGCTGCAATAAAAAGAGTACTGAATAACGCACGTACACATGGATATTGATTATCAAAAACTCGCTATTGTTGTGATGGACGTTTGCGATCCTAAAGCATCTTATGCTTATTTTGACGAAGAAAAAACTAATAATTATTTTGTGCTTTATCTTAATAGCAGGTTAAAAGACTTACAAAGCAAGGGTTCTAAAATAATTGAAATAAATTATTTGAAACATACCCATCCTTATCTAGATGTTAATTTTGATTTCATTACAACCAATAAAGATGACCTTGAAAAGTATTTAAAAGAAGAAAAGATAAACCATCTTAATTATACAGGATTTCATTATGGAGTATGTACACATTTTGCTAGAGAATTATCAAGTTATAATATCACAGACTGGGAATTTTTAACAAGAATAAGCATCTCTCCATTCCTTACTAGAGCACTTCCTGATTTTTATGGTGATCCTATTACAAGAAATACTCGAACTAGAGTTGAAAAAATATCGCTATAATATGATTAATTTATTTTTTGATAACGAAGTTCATAATTCCGATAATATAATCAAAAATCTTTCTGATCATTCTGTTATGAATCTCCCTAACAGTGAAATTCATAGAGAGTTAAAAGCATTAGATATACCATACTCTATTAATCAAATAGGAGTTGATTTTCCAGTTGAAGGAGAGAAAAATATATATCCCGTAGAAAATTTTTTGCCAAAAGGCGGTAAAGACGGATTAAGATCATTATTTGATGTCATACCAGAACAAACCAAAGTTCTCTTACGAGATAAAAAAATTGATATATTAATATTTTTTCCTTATGAAGGATTTGATTTAATGTTGAATGATTGGTCAGACAATTTGGAATTGTCATTTAGAAATAATGATTTAGAAAATGCCAATAAAATATTAATTTTCGGCAACTTAGAAATTGAATCTTTATACAACCAATCAAAATCTAAAAATTTTTGGGATAAAACGATAGGTATTGATTATTGGCAGTACAGTTATGCAGATGATTACAAAATACGAACACACTCAGATAAATGTGAAGAAGAAATAAAAATTGAAGACATTTTTAAAATTAAACACAAAGATTATCTTTGTTTCAATGGTAGTATGCGACCACCCAGAATTCTTTTTCACTCGGAATTGAAAAGAAACAAATTAGATAAAATAGGATATATTAGTGCTTTAGAACGTAATTTTAATAAAAATTATTTTGATGAAGCACATGATTATATCAAAAACAATCCAGAAAAATCTCATTATCTTGAGACTTATTTTAAAAATTGGGAACCATGTGTTTTGGATGTATCTACAGATACTTTAATTGAAGATGATAGAAAAAAAGACAAAAATCTTTACTGTAATAGCTATTATAGTATGGTTACTGAAACTTGTGTGCAAGACGGTATTTTTGTAACTGAAAAAACATTTAAGCCAATCGTAAATCTTCATCCTTTTATGGTTCTAGGGTGCCCTAGATTGTTAGAGTATTTGAGAAAACAAGGATATTATACATTCCCAGAATTATTTGATGAAGATTATGATTATGAAACAGATGTAGAAAAGAGAATTGAAATAATTTTAGAAAACATGCGTCAGTTTTCAAATTTATTACCAAAAGAAAAAGATCATAAATTAAGATCTGTTAGAAAAAAACTAATTCATAACAGAGAAACATTTTTAAACGAAAATAATAAAAATAAAAAAACTCTCCGAAAACTGTTTCAGGAATTATAGGCAATATAAAGTAAAGAAAAAATGAATTTTGCAAATATATACGAAGTCCATATAGAAAAGAATTTGGCTTGGCGAGTCGAATGTTAGGGAAAGTTAAAGTTATATTAATAAGTGATAAGGAATTCACAAGAACTTTTTAAAATATAACATAAATAATACTATGACTGATCCAATTTATAATGCAATTAATGCCCTAGATGATATTTCTAATGGCAAAAAAGTAGATAATAATAAATCTATGAGCGAAGATGGTACAAAAGATATTACTAATATCTTGAATCGTTTTGATACACTTACTGAAGGTAGGGCAACCCAAGAGGCAAGACAAGTACCGGAGGCAAACCAACTGCCGGGCGATTTTGAGCCTGAAAACATTTCTCCAGTAATTGGTGAGCCAGAGAAAGACCATCCTACTAAAGGGTACTTTGTTGGTGGCGAAAGCGAACACGATAGTAGCAATGATACAACCGAAGCAGTTAAAAATGCAATCATACGCAGAATAGCCATGAAACATGTTGATCTTTTAAGTAAGTATGGACCAGAAGCAGTAATGAGTGAAGTTGATTCCATAGCAGAAATGATGAATGATTTGGATGAAATCGGTTCCTCTGATGTTTCAGGATGGGTTAGCAGCATTGAGAAAAATTTAGAAAGATCTGAAAATATGCAGACGCAAGAAGATGTTGTTTCTGATCAACCCATGCAGTTAGGCGATTATCTTGACAGTTTGGCAAGTACTATTAATAAAGATGCTGAGCTAAAAAGTGCCGAAGTATCAAGAACAGACCCCGGCAGCATCGGACCATCTGTTAAAACTTACACTACAGATGATGGTCAGGAAATTAAGATTCATGGCAATGAAGATGATGGTTTTCGTATTTCTATTAAAGGAAAACCAGCCAAAAGCACGTTTTCTGAATTAGACGAGGCGGCAAAGGCTTGTGAGGCATATGTTTCTCGCAAATCTACAAACAACATGTAAATGTCATAAATGTCTGATAATAGAGAATTCATTGACTATGTAGAGTTTTATATAACGCATACCTGTAATTTTAATTGTGAAGGCTGTAATAGGTTCAACAATTATGCATTTACTGGTCATCAACGATGGAGTGATTATAAAGACATTTACGAAAAGTGGTCAAAAAGACTAAAATTTAATGATTATTATATTTTAGGTGGTGAGCCAATGAGCAACCCAGACCTACTTGAATGGATTTCGGGAATTAGACATCTATGGGGAGAAACTAATAATGCAACGCTGGTGACTAATGGAAGCTATGAAAAAAAATTTAACCAAGAACTGTATAAAACTTTATTAGAAAACAAAACAAATGTTAGCATTGGACTGCATAATGTAGATCGTCGTGATCACATATTAGAAACAGTTCTTTCATTTTTGCATCATCCAGTTAAAATCTTTCAAACACCCGCATATGATTTTCTCCCAAAATTAACTCATACAAATGATATTTGCTCTGGATTGCCTGAATTAAATAAAATGTTTCATCATGAATTAGAGTTTTTAGTAAAAACATTTTATTTTTGGAAAAGCATTAATGATCGTTACCAACAAATAAAGCCAAGTAAAGAATGGGTATCAAAAATCACATCAATGAATGAATGGAACAATCTTGAAGAAAGATTTAAAAAAGAAGCAACAGAGCGATATGATTTTAATGTAGATGAAGAAAAGCATCACCAGACTGAATATTTAATAATTGATAAAAACCACGTCAAAGTAAAAATTTGCTTAGAAGATTTTTTTCATCAAGGAGCATTAAAAATTAAGCCGGAAACAAATAGTTTTACACTACATGACAGCGATCCAGTAAAAGCACATGAAATTTGCCACACCAAACATTCTCATCACTTCATAAATGGAAAACTAAACAAGTGTGGAACCTCAGTAATTTTTAGTGAATTTGATAAACAATTTAATTTAGATTTGTCAGAAAAAGATAGAGAATTAATTTATACAGCCCCAGTGGGACACATTGATATGACAGATGAACAACTATCAGAGTTTGTTGGCAATTTAAAAAATCACATTCCACAATGTAAATTTTGTCCTCAAAATTACGAATACAAAAAAATTTACTCGTCTTCAAAAAAGAGTACATTTGGAAGAAAAAGAAAACTAAATACCACAATCAAAGAACACAAGTATGAATATACAAGACCTTTTTGAAGACGAAGAAAAAAGTCCAGCGACTGGTGTAGCAACATCTGATCGTATGGAGCGTATTCTTCGCCAATTGCGGGTTAGAAATCCCGGTGCTCAAAATGATCTTGAAGCCTTATTATATGACTTTGACAGAAGTCAGAAAATGGATCGCCGTGACATATCACGATTAAGTCAAGAAAATGAAACTGCTGAGCAAACAATTGATCGCATTCAACAAGAGTTAGACCAACTTAAATCCCAGCGTGGGATGAACGAGGCTTCCCAAATGCGTGGCAAACCAAAAAATGTTGCTATAGAAATAAATGGCAAAGTGTGGAAAGTTATTCCCGGTGAATCAGATTTTTCACCTATTGCAATGAATCGTGCAGAAAAAATGGCAACCAAAATTAAACAAAATGCAAAAGAAAAATCTAAGCCAGAACCCAAAATAAAAGTCTATTTGACCACCAGTAAAGCAACAGATTAATTTATTATGGCACAGGTTGGCACTCCAACATCAGAAAAAATCCGTTACATCTATGAAAGTACAGATGGTGGGCGAACTGTTTATCGTCGGGAACCGGGAAGTAGTTTACGCAAAAAAATATCTGTCACCACAAACGAACAAAAAATAGATTACGAAACATTTCTAAAAATTTCTGAATTGGCAAAAACAGATCCTGCAATGCAAAACATACTTGATCAGTTACACACATATTGGCTTTTAAGATATTCATAGTTTCAACCCTTAGGACCGTTTGGGTTGTGAAAAGGCGGCTGCTGCCAGTAAAATAGACTGCTACCCTGTTTTACAAAGTGAGCACTTTATTCACTAAAAAATCAATTGACATTATTAACACAATACTATATACTCTTGCAATTATATTACTGATAAGAGGAAAAATATGTCACACCACTTCGACCAAGAGCAAAAAACCAAGATTGTTCAAATTATCAATGAAGGCATGCAAGTCATGCACGAAGTTGAATCCCTTAACTCTGGCCTTACTGATACTGTTAAAGCAGTTGCAGAAGAACTTGATATTAAGCCGTCTGTTCTCAAGAAGGCCATTCGCCTTGCACATAAAGCAAGTTTCACACAAGAACAAGAAGATCATGAACTTGTTGAAACAATCCTAACTACTGCTGGCAAAACTCTTTAAATTAACACGCATTATATTGGGTCGCTCACATTACGAATATGAATCATGGTATTAGTCGGCCATAAGCGACAAAAGGATAAGAATGTCTTATATTGATTGTTTATTTGATCGTAAACGAGATCGCATTCACGTAGTCGGCAGAGAAGGTAATGAAAGATATTATACAGAATATCCAGCCTCTTATGTGTTTTACTATGATGACCCAAAAGGAAAGTTCCGTAGCATTTACGGCACTCCTGTAAGCCGATTCAGCACAAAAAGCAATAAAGAATTTAGAAGAGAGCAAAACTCACACGCTGGAAAACAGTTGTATGAGGCTGATATTAACCCTGTGTTTCGGTGTTTAGCAGATAATTATTTAAACGCTGAAGCACCAACTCTTCATACTGCATTTTTTGACATTGAGGTTGATTTTGATCCCGAGCGGGGTTACTCGCGTCCAGACGATCCATTCACGCCTATCACTGCCATTACCGTTTACCTAGACTGGCTAGACAGATTGGTAACGTTTGCTATGCCACCAAAGCATATGAGTATGGAGACTGCAACAGAAATCGGTGATAAGTTTGACGACACGTTTATGTTTGAGCGTGAAGAAGATTTACTTGAGGCGTTTTTAGAAGTTATTCAAGATGCCGATGTTCTCTCTGGGTGGAACTCAGAGGGATATGATATTCCATACACTGTCCTTCGTATAACAAAAGTCCTAAGCAAAGATGATACGCGAAAACTATGTCTATGGGATCAATTGCCAAAGCAAAGAGAGTTTGAAAGGTTCGGTGCTGAACAAGTTACATTTGACCTTGTTGGTCGGGTGCATATGGACTATATGCAGTTGTATCGGAAATACACATACGAAGAAAGGCATAGTTACAGTCTTGATGCCATATTGGATTACGAAGATCTTGGCTCCAAAACTGTATATGAAGGGACTCTTGATCAACTATATAATCAAAACTTTGAAACATTCATTGAATATAATAGACAGGATGTTCGTGGCCTTGCACAGATTGACAAAAAGTTAAGATTCTTAGATCTTGCAAACAAACTAGCACACGAAAACACTGTTCTTCTACCTACTACAATGGGTGCTGTTGCCGTTACAGAACAGGCAATTATTAACGAAGCACATGAAAGGGGACTAGTAGTTCCCAACCGTAAAAAAGATTTATCTACTGAAGAAATGCAAGCCGCTGGTGCATATGTGGCACACCCGAAGCGTGGAATGCATGATTGGATTGGTTCTGTTGATATTAACAGTCTGTACCCATCAGTCATTCGGGCGTTGAACATGGGTCCAGAAACAATCGCAGGTCAACTTCGTCCTATTATGACTGACCAATTAATAAAAAGTCGCATGGAAAAAGGAATGGGATTTGCTGCTGCATGGGAGGGACTTTTTGCTACCTTAGAATATACTGCAGTTATGGATCAAGAAATAGGAACCGAAATTACTATTGACTGGGAGTCAGGTGAATCAGAAACATATAGTGCTGCAGAAATTTGGAAGTTAATTTTTGATTCAAACAAACCATGGGCATTAAGTGCCAATGGAACCATTTTTACATATGAGTTTGATGGCGTTATACCCGGTCTTTTGCAGAGATGGTATGCAGAAAGAAAAGAGTTACAGAAAAAATTAGGTGAGGCCAACACAGAAGCTGATACTGAATATTGGGATAAGCGACAGTTGGTTAAGAAGATTAATCTTAACTCTCTCTATGGTGCCATTCTAAACCCGGGATGTAGATTTTTTGATAAGCGTATTGGACAATCTACGACACTGACAGGAAGATCAATTGCCAAGCATATGGATGCCTATACCAATGAGTGTATTACTGGAGAATATGACCATATTGGTGATGCAATAATATACGGAGATAGTGTCACTGGCGATACACTAATTAAAATTTCCGATGGTAGCTCTATTCCTATAGAGAAATTATTTAATCAAATTTCATATAAAGTAATTCAAGATGGAAATAAGGAATATGCTATCCCCACTTCTGATTATGATTCTTATGAAGTCTTGGGTTACAATAGTCACGATGATCAGGCGGTATGGCGTAAAATATCTTATGTCATGAGGCATGAAACAAAAAAGAAAAAATATAAAGTGACTAGTGAAACTGGAAAAGAAATAATTGTTACTGAAGACCATAGTTTAATAATTGATCGAGATGGATTTACACTAGAAGTTTCTCCCTTAGAATTGAAAACTGATGACTATCTTATAACATACACAGATGAAAAAAATTAAAAAGAATAAAAATTCTATTTTTTAAAAAACTAAGTATTTTGTATGTCAGTTCAACTTAATAATATTGTTTCTATAAGTTCTCTTGAAAGCCCAGAACATGCCAAAAATAAAGATCCAAAAGTTTTAACAGTCAGTTGGATGATTGGGAAACGATGTAATTATGATTGCTCATATTGTCCTTCATGGTCCCATGATTCATTTAGCCCACACTTACCAATAGAAGATATTAAAAAAACCATAGATAGTATAAGTCATTGGACGATATTAAATGACAAAAAATTTAAAATAGATTTTACGGGCGGTGAACCATTCATTCATCCTGACTTTTTAGATGTACTAAAATATATTGATAGCAAAAATAATACATATTCAATTGGAGTAGTCACTAATGGAAGTGCAGAGTTGGGCACATACTTAGAGGCTAGTAGATATTTATCCAATATGACAATTAGCTTACACATAGAAGAATCTGAAGAAATTATAGAAAAAACTATAGAAAAAATAGTTTATATTAACAATAATACATCTATGTTTATAAATGTCAATGTAATGGCTGCAGCAGGAAAAGTTAAAAATATTCCTGATATTGTTAAATTTTTCAATGAAAAACAAATAAATTTTACTATCAACAAAATCAATCTGCCTGAAATTGACCCTGACCGTGAGAAAAAAATATCTAGAAAACAATATAAAGAAAAAAAGAAATATTTTGATATAAAAACTAACGTTTACAAAAATTTACATAGATTAAAATCGTCAAATAAAAAAATAAAAGAATATTATACAAAAGAAGAATTAAAAATAATAGAAAAATATCAAAGTTTGAAGGAATGGCAAGATACACGGGTACATTACAAATCACACACAGAAGAAAAAAATTCTCTTGTATTATTGAGCAATGGTTTGGCAAATTTTATGGGGTGGCATTGTTACATTGGTATTGATTGTATTTATATAAATTATGATGGATTTATATACAGAGGATTCTGTTATGCTGGTGGTCCTATTGGACGCATATCTGACTTCGATATAAGATGGCCTGATAAAACGATCACCTGTCCTCATAGCATATGCTCTTGTAACTCAGATATACGCACCAGAAAAGCAAAAAACACACAATATTTAAATAAAATAACTGGTAATTAGGCTAGTACACATGAATATAGTACGAGAAAAAATAAAATCCATTGAAGAGATTAAAAGTAACGACGAAGAATATGTTTATGATATAAGCATTGCGAATGGTGATCCATTTTTCTTCGGCAATGACGTACTTTTACATAATACTGATAGTTGTTATTTTACAGCATGGCCGATGGTTAAAAACGAAGTTGAATCTGGCGAGATGTCTTGGGATAAAGAAACTGTTATCCAACTTTATGATGGCATTGCTGATCAAGTAAGCAGCAGTTTCCCTGCATTTATGGAACAAGCATTCCACAGTCCTCGCCATATGGGGCAACTTATAAAGTGTGCTCGTGAAATTGTCGCTTCTCGTGGATTGTTTATTAAAAAGAAACGGTATGCAGTCATGGTGGTAGACAATGAAGGCAAGCGACTTGATAAAAATGGTAAGCCGGGCAAGGTAAAACCAATGGGTTTGGATCTTAAAAGGTCAGACACGCCCAAGGTGATACAAGACTTTTTAAGTGAAGTACTTGCTACAGTTCTAGATGCAGCAACAACAGAAGAAGTCATTGAGAGAATTCGTGATTTCAAGAAAGAGTTTACACAGCGACCGGGCTGGGAAAAAGGTTCACCCAAGCGTGTTAATAACCTGACTATGTACAGTCAGCGTGAGAAGCGTAATGGAAAGACAAATATGCCGGGTCATGTTCGTGCTGCAATGAACTGGAACGATATGAAAAAGATGAATTCAGACAATTACAGTATGAGTATCATGGACGGTATGAAGGTTATTGTTTGTAAATTAAAGACCAACGCACTTGGATGGACTTCTATTGCATATCCAACAGATGAGTCAAGGTTGCCTGACTGGTTCAAAGAATTGCCGTTTGATGATGCTGATATGGAAGCAACAGTTATTGATAAAAAACTAGACAACTTACTGGGTGTTCTAGAGTGGGATTTGTCTAGTACCACAAACACAGAAAATACATTTCAGGATATGTTTGAATTCTAATGGAAAAAGTCAGTGAATTAATCAATTTAAAAAACTTATTGCTTGACACTAAATGGCAAATTTCTGTCAGAGAGTTTTCCGACAGCATTGAAAAATTTAAATCATATATAGATTTTGTTAAATCAAAAACCAAAATTGATAACTCTAATTTAAATGCAACACTCACTGATATACAAAGTAAATCAAGCGACTCAGTAGATGCACTTGATGAATATATCAAAAATATTGACTCTCTTATACGAGACTGTGATGGCGAACTTAGGGAAATGAGCGTTAAATTAGACCAAGCATCTAATACAGATTCACCAGAACAAATATTAAAGAAGATTTCTGACAGAGAAAAAACACACCACGAATTTACAAAATCTTTATTCATTGAAAGATGTAAAATATATAGTAACTGGGAATATCCCGGTATGCACATAAGACCGGGCAACGGAACATGGACAAGAAATATAGTTGACTTAGACCCACTATATTTGGTAGATATACACCAAGAGTTGCTTGAACCTATTAAAAAGACTTTTAATGAACACTACCGTTCACGGTTGAGATTTAAAACAATATCAGATATAGATAAACCCATATTTGAACAGTTTCCTGATAATCAATTTGGGTTGATAGTCGCAACAGAATTTTTTAATCAAAAATCATTAGGAACAATTAAACGATACCTTAACGAAGTTTTTTCATTACTCAAAGATGGCGGAATGTTTATATTTACATTTAACAACTGCGACTTTCCTGAAGGGGCTAGGAACAGTGAGCATAACTATGACTGTTATACGCCGGGAAATGAAGTAAAAGAAATCGCAAAAACCATTGGATTTGAAATTATTGACAATGTCACTTCTAACGGAACGCTGTCATGGATTGAGGTGCGTCGACCGGGGGTACTAAATTCACTAAGAGGCGGTCAACCACTGGCTCGGATTAAACAAAACCACAAAAACAATTAATATTTGGAGAAAAAATGAGAGATCAATTATTAGATCTAGTACAACATACATACGACCTTGGCTGCATTGACCTTGTTAAAATCACAGGCTCAGCAAGTGATACCACTATTAGTGCAGTTGCTGAAGATAGGTCTGTTGTTGTGGATGCAAAATATTCACAGCCTATGAGCGAGTTTCAGGGAACATTTGGTATGCCAAACCTCGCAAAACTAAAGATTTTGCTTAACCTATCTGAGTATCGTGACAACGCTAATATAGAGGTTAGTCATCAGAATCGCAATGGCGAGAGCGTTCCAGTCGGAATTCACTTTGAAAATGCGATTGGTGACTTTAAAAACGATTATCGTTTCATGGCACAAGAGGTTATTGCAGAGAAACTAAAAACGCCTAAGTTCAAAGGTGCAAATTGGGACGTGGAATTTGAACCAACGATGGCTGGTATTCAGCGTCTCAAAATGCAAGCACAAGCCAACTCGGAAGAACCAAATTTTCAAGTCGCTACAGACTCTGGAAATTTAAAGTTTCTGTTTGGTGACCGTAGTACTCACGCAGGTGAATTTGTTTTTCATCCCGGGGTCACTGGCAATCTTAAAGGACGCTGGCTTTATAAAGTAAAACAAGTAATTAGTATATTAGATTTGGTTGGCGACAAGACTATGCGTATTAGTGATAGTGGAGTTGCACAAATCACTGTAAATTCTGGTATTGCAGAATACAACTATATTCTGCCAGCATATACACAATAATGTTAGATTTTTATATTGAGCGTAGAGATTTTGGGTATGGCAGTGGATTCATATCTCCAGATGCGACACAATTTTATATTAACATTCCAAAAAGTGCTAGTAGTTTTATTACTTCTTGGATGTTCTTGTCTGGGTGGACATCAACAACAGTAGGAAGATGTGTAATTGATTGGAATAATGTTAATGAAATTATAATTGTAATGCGAGACCCACTTGATAGATGGATTTCAGGTATTTCACAATATATAAAAGGAAATATTTTAGAATCTGATGATCCAGAAGGTTTTGGAGAATTTAAAATAAAATATACAGATTTAACAGAAAAAATTATAAAAGATAATTTAGATATATTTGATGATCACGTATGGCCCCAGCACTGTTTTTTTGAAAACATTTTACCCGATGCTAAAAGAAAATATATGTATATTGGAAATAATTTTGAACAATATTTGAAACAAGAGTTAAATTTAGTATATCCCATCCCACCTGACGTTGATTTTAACAAAAGCGAAGATGACCAACAACAAAAAGAACTAAAACAGTTTTTTACTGAACGTGTTCAAAAAGATAATAATCTTCGTAATGCAATACAGAATACATACAAGCGAGACTATGAAATTATAAAAAATAATTGCTTAGTCCGTTAAACTCACCAATAACTTAAAAGAGGAAAAAATGAGTGAAGCAGTAGATAAAATCTTTGACGATTTAGATAATTTTAAAGACTTTTGCCGAGATTATGGCTATCGGTACAACGAAAAAGATCTTTATAATTGGAAGAGTTATGCATGGCAACAGTATAACAAACTCCTTAGTGGAAAGAACGTCAAAGACATGTGGGAACAAGATCGCAAAAGATTTGCGTAATCAAAAAATAATAAAAGGAATTACATATGAGTCGTGCAACTGATACCCCATCAGTTGTAGTTACAGGAGCCGCCGGTTACATCGGCGGCCAAACTGTACTTGAATTTTCAGATGCTGGATATTCTGTTCTTGGTATTGATACTAAAGATCCCAGCCAGAATATCTTGACTCATCTAACTAAATTTATACCAGCCGATTTTTCAACAGACCGTGCGGTAGAAGAAATGATAGCGTTTTCCCCAGATGCTATTATACATTGTGCTGGATCAAGTTTAGTAGAGCCAAGCATAAAAGATCCTGAATCATATTTCAGAAATAACTTTGTTAAAACAAAAAAACTATTAGATAATCTATTAGAAATACAATTTAAAACAAAATTTATTTTTAGTTCAAGTGCAGCGGTATATGGAAACCCCTCTCAAACGCCAATTTCTGAATCTGATTGTTGTTCACCTATTTCTCCATATGGGAAAAGCAAACTAATGATAGAAATGCTGTTGTCAGCATATCATAGAGCGTATGGATTGGATTATGTTGCTTTTAGATATTTTAATGCGTGTGGTGCTGATGTTAATGGTAGACACGGACAAGATGGAGATGCAACACACATTATCGCCAAAGTTGTTGAAAGTTTAAAAAACGATAAACAATTCGTTGTTAATGGAAAAAATTACGATACGCCGGATGGAACATGTATTAGAGATTACATTCATGTTTCTGATATTGCATATGCTCATAGACTTGCAGTTGAAAAAGATATTGACTGTCAACCATATAATCTTGGGAACAACGTAGGCAAAAGCAATATTGACATTGTGAAAACTGCACAACGCGTTATTAATAAAAAATTAGTATGGAAATATGGCAAAGAACGTGAAGGAGACCCAGCAACTCTTTTGACAGATTATCAAACGTTTAAAAATGCTTCGGGGTGGCAACCAAGATGGAAACTTGAAGATATAATAGAACACGTGTGGAATTGGCGAAATAACTATGCCGATAGAGTTGCCTGACTTTTTACCCGGGTCTGATAAAACAGAATTTGTTGCTATATGGGCAAATGAAGATGTTAATGATCATCATACTCGGATAGCCAATTGGTGCATAGAACAAAATATCAATTCTGAATTCATCGGTATGTGGATGGTAGCCGATGGGACAAACCAATGTTCTCTATGGAAAATTAACGATCCACAAGAAAGAACAATTTTTAGACTAAAATGGGCTTAGTATGGAAGTCATAGTGCATGAATTTGATATGGCTGGCGTTGATGACCCTGATCTTTATGCTGCTGAACCCTTGTATAATTGGGAGAAAAGTCAAGAAGGACAGTGGGTCATCAAACATTCCAAAATAACACCTTCGTGGCATAAATGTCACTTTGGTAATCCATTTGGTTGGAAGTATATCGTAAAAGCCGAACTTGAAGGTGCTGCACTAACAGAGTGGTTATTAAAACACGGACCAATAAAATCCAAACATAAGTATTAATTAATGAGTTACGAAACCCTTTTTAAATTTGAAAAAAAATTAGCAGAATATACCGGTGCTCCATACGCAGTTGCTACAGATTGTTGCACACACGCAATTGAACTATGTATGATTTATGATGAGGTAAAAACCACACAATTTACCTCGCGAACCTATCTTTCTGTTCCAATGACTCTATATCGTTTGGGTATAAAATTTGATATGTTTGACCATATATGGACAGGTGAATATAAATTTTTACAAACGCGTATATGGGATTCAGCAAGAAGATTAGAGCCGGGGATGTATCGTGAGGGACAAATGCAGTGCCTGAGTTTTGGCTATTCAAAACCAATGCATCTTGGAAGGTGTGGTGCTATTTTATTAGATGATGAAGCAGCATATCATGCTCTTAGTGAAATGAGGGCAGATGGGCGAGCACTTGAATATTCTACGTGGTCATCTCAAAAACGTTTCTATAGTGGATTTCATTATTGTCCAACATTAGAAACGTGTCAATTAGGCATAGAAAAACTGGATAAAGTAGCACCACAGTGCCAAATGAGTAACTATCCTGACTGTAGAGAATGCTTTTTTACAGAACGAACAAATTATTCTCAGTCTATGCAACTCAGTTTATTTTAGCATTTTAAATTTGACAATATTTTTCTAATAATATAGACTGTCCAAGTCTTTAGAAAAAGTTAAATCAAAAATGAAAAAATACAATGTTGTTCTTTTCTTAGCACTTCCCGTTCTTGCTGCTTGTGGTGGCAGCGGTGGGGGGACTGGTGGTTCCACCTCCTCCAGCCCTAATGGACATAGTATGAAGCCAGTCCTCATAGATAGTTATGAGCCTCTATCTGGAGACGACCGTGGTCCAATTGACGACATCTATGTCCAAGACCTAACTCGTGATGGCGTAGAAGAGGTAGTAATTGCAGGAAGGCTGACGCAGCCTTCAACCATAGAAGACTGGCAAGAATATGATATGCAAATATATGGTTGGAACAGTGGCTCTTTCAAAAGCGAGACAAAAACGTGGTTCAACAACGCCACTAATCAGATTCTAGGCACAGAGCCCAGTGTGCACTTTGGCGATTTTGACGGCGATGGGCACACAGATATGTCTGTTGCTCATAGTATGGATATGGCTGCGTATGGTCCGAGTTATGTCTATTTCAACGACGGTAACAGATTTGACAGAAGGGTCGGCATAACACACGAAACTAACGCCCACGATTCTTCCGTTGGCGATTTTAATAATGATGGGTTTGACGATTTACTGCTTGGTGGTGACGGTATGTCAATATCACTTGGCTCTGCCGACGGCACCTTTAAAACACTTCAATCTACCAACCCGAATCCTTATGGATCTGGAATTGCTACTGGTGATTTTCTAAATGACGGTACTGTCACGTTTGTCGCCACCGATAGAGTTAATCAAAATTTGTGGGGTTTGGATTTAAGTGGGGAGGAACTTGAAATAAACCATTTAGCGAATCTACCCAAAAATAGATTTGAGTTATCTAAATGGGACGATGAGCGTGCAAATACAAGGTACAAAGATACCGTCAGGGTGCTGGCATTTGATTTCAATAATGACGGAATCGATGATGTTGTATCCTTTAGCACGTTGGGGAAGAACGGTGAATTTCACGGTTATACAGAAGTCCAGTTTATAGAAAATGATGGATCAGGCAATTTTGCCGATGTCACTGATGAAGTTCTCAAGGAATTTGATACAGAACAGCATGTTTCTTATAACCCAAGGCTTGTTGATGTAAATGGCGACGGCCTTTTAGACATTATGATGTCCGAAGTTACTACATCCGTTCTGCTGCAGCAGAACGACGGTAGTTTTGTAGAGCGATTCAAGGAAGACTTTGATGCTTACAATCAGACGATAAGAGAACAAATTGCTGGTCAGGCAGATGGAGCAGAGCCAGAGAACGCCATTGTTACTGGTCCTGATGGTGCTAAGTTTTTGGTCAGCAAAGTCAATGAGATAGACGATTTTGGCGGCTTTGAAGAAAATAAGATTTTCCTCTCCGAGATAGGTGGCAATGGGACCATCACTGTTGCTACAACCGTTGAAGCATTGAAGAATCAATGGACTTGGATGACGGACGAACAGGCAAGTGAGATTCTTTCACTCACCGCCTCCGGATCTGTGGATGGTGTGCCTGTTATTGACTACACCCGAGCGATGGCACCGATTGGGGAGTTGTCATTAAACCTAAAAAATGGTCAAAGAATTGAACAACTCTTGGGTCATGTGACTGGATTGGATTTAAATTCTAATAAATCAGTCCTTGCAACTGATGATTTTAATCGGACATTTTCGGTTGATTTAAGTGAGTCTGTTGGGGATACAGTAACAGGATGGCATTCATATGCTGATATTACAGATCCTTCTACATTTAATTATAGCAATCGGTCTGCTAATTTAGTGGATGGTGATACCTTTTCTTTTAAAGGAACAACACTGTATCACTCTGATTCAGATTTGAGTAATTACAGCCTTTCTCTGCCTCATGTAAAGATTAGAGAGAACCTTTACCTTAGTGCTACATTTTCTGATATTGACTTTAGCCCTTGGGTTGGGATGTCTGGTATGTGGGGGGAGGTTGAAAGTTCAGAAATAATAGAAGGAATTGTGACTTTTAAAAAAGATCAGTGGGTAGTGAATACTGGACTAATGCACACACAAACTGAAATAACTCCCGGTTTGATCAATGGGGTCAGCGACATTTATTCAGTATGGGGCGATATTGGATGGCAAGATAAGAGCAACAACTTTGGAGTATATGGTGGGGTTGATCCATATGTTATCTCCGGGTCTGCCACTATTTCAATGCCGGGTTCAGTGAATGAAAATGGTGATTTAAAATTTATTGACGACGAAGTTTCTTTAATTAATGAAGAAAATGTTTATGTGAGGTTGCATTTAGAAAATGACTTGACAGAAAATCTAAATGTTTCAACCAGTGGAATTATTAGACAAAATAACAAAAACAGTGTTTCTGTGAATATTGATTGGGATTTTTAATAACGATATGTTTAATCCCTCGGTAATTTTATCTAATACAAAGAAAGAAGAGTTATCCAAAGAAGATACTGTTTATTTGGTCAAAGATCATATTCCAGATATTGAGGATTATGTTTCTTTTACTAATATCGGCAGTGGAGACACTATCAAATATTTTTTGGATTATAATACTCAAGAAAAATTATTTGTATTTGACTATTATTTGGGGTTTGAAGATTACGAAGACAATGGATTTTTTTATCCGGGGTTCTTTATTGGTTGTATTAGTCAATATAGAGATAGAATTGATCCAACCGCATTTGAACCCAACTGGGAAAGAAAAACCGTTCCATTAAATTGTCTTTTAAACAAAGAGAGAATTCATAGAGTATTAGTTAGCAACTGGATTTTTAAAAACTACGATTGGCAGAAAGATTTAATTTATAGTCAATCATGGAACAAAAGTAACACAAGAAGACAACGGTATGCAGAACAACTATTTCATAAACATTATTCTTCAGATCCCAATAAAGTTTTTAATCAACTATCACCAAATTGGTTTTCTTTTAGAAATGAAGACGCATCAAAATATCAGTACAAAGATAATGTAGAGATATTCAACGAAAGTTTATATCCAGAAGTATTCTCAAAGACTGCTATCAGCATTGTTACAGAACCAGATTTTTGGATTAATGCGTGTGCTATCACAGAAAAGTATATTAACGCGGTAATCGGATTAACAATACCAATTGTTACTGGATACAAGATTTATGATAAATTAAACGCAATAGGCTTTGATACATTTGAGGACTTTATTAACACAGAATATCAGTATGAAAAAGATCCGACAAAGCGTGTTATTGATATGATGGAGTTTAATAAAGAAGTATTTTCTGCTGCTACAAATTTAATTCAAACTCCAGAAATTCAGCGTAGATTATTGAAAAATAGAGAACACCTATTTGATACAGAATCAATAAGAACTCTATCCAGAAAAAACTTAAATTCTGAAAAAGCAGAAAATCTTTTTCGATCACGCACTGGTAGCATTTTAAATTATTTCAGAAACCATAACGGATCTTGGTAAGTATGTTTTATGCAACTAATATCATCTGACTCAATACTAAAAATTTCAGTCTTGTTGCCCACGCGTGGTAGAACTGAACAACTACTAAAAAGTCTTAATAGTCTCATAACAACTGTATCTGACACTTCTGAAATAGAAATACTCCTTGCATTTGATAATGATGATACTGAAAGTTATGAATACTTTGCCGAGAATATTATCCCTAAATTAGATGGACACAGGGTTTCTTACAAGGCATTAAAGTTCCCCCCACTGGGATACTCAAGATTAAATCAGTATGTGAATCACTTAGCAGGACATGCCCGAGGTCGATGGTTGTTCTTTTGGAATGACGACGCTGAAATGCAAACACAAGATTGGGATATAGAGTTTTCTAAATGGGATGGGCATTTTCGCGTATTAGCAGTTCATACTCACAATGAACACCCATACAGTATTTTTCCAATCGTTCCAGTTGAGTGGTTTAAATTATTGGGATATTTGAGCAGTCATCCCCTAAATGATGCAGAGATATCACAAATTGCGTATCTATTGGGAATATTTGAAAGAATTGATGTGTGGGTCGAACACGATAGATTTGATTTAACTGGTAATAACCATGACGAAACATTTGAGTCAAGGCGATTGTTAGAAGGCAATCCTACGCAACCCGGTGATATTGCACATAAAGATGCAAGAGCAAAACGATACCAAATGGCAGATCGGATCGCATGGTTTTTAAAAATACAAGGCGAATCTGTTAAACCATGGATAGATTATTTGACTGGTGAAAGAGATCCGTGGAAAGATATAATGGCGGCTGATATAAACAATCAAATGCATTTGGTTGATTTAAAAAAGCACGACCAAAAGAAATAAGTTTGTATGTCTAAAATAGTAAGTTTCGGTGATAGTTTTATATTTGGATATGAAATTCCAGAAAATTATGACGGCTCTGCGGGTTGGCCAAGTGTAGCAGCCAAAAAACTAAATGTAGATTTTGAATGTAAAGCCTCACCGGGAGCAAGCAATTCATCTATTTGTAGAAGAATTTTGGATTATTATTCAGACAATAACAACTCAAATGATTTAGCAATAATAAACTGGACATGGTCTCATAGATGGAGTTATTTTGTCAATCAAAGCAATTGGAACACATGGATTAATTTTGGTCCATCAGTTAAAAACTCTCCGTTTGGAGATTTACAGGAAATAGAAAATATTGATCTTAAAAACAATGATTTTTCAAGACAACTTAAAGAAACATTGAATAAAAAATCAAAAATTAGTATAGACTACCAAAAACAATTAGAAAGCATGTATATTGAATATATTAGTGATAATGAAATGATGAATAAGTTTAATTCTTTACAATCAATATACTGTGCTACAACATTTTTATTGAATAAAGGTATAAAATTTGTTCAAACCAACATGGATAATGAAATATTTGAGACTAAATGGTTTTGTGATGGGTATATCCAAGAACTACAAAAATTTATACTACCACATATGAGTTCATTTAATGATTTAAATTTTTTAGATTGGAGCAGAAAGAACAACTTTAAAGTTACAGAACCGGGATGGCATCCGCTTGACGATGCACACGAAGCGGCGGCAGAATATTGGTTGCCTACATATAAAGAACTATTAGGGTTGGATTAAAGATATTGTTTAACTAAATCAAGTTTGCGGTCGTATGTGTCAAGCCACTGTTTGACTGGATCTAAATCTAATTCATCTGACGCATCTTCTTTAAATTTATATTTGACTGCTGGATCTTTTTGAGTAACGGTTTTATGTTCTTCTTTTAATTTTTCAAGAACTTCAACGAGATCAGGTGTTAAATGTTTTTCTAATGCTTCAAGAATCTTTTTATATTGTGGTGATTCTGTTGGCTTGGGATCTTTAGATATTTCTAAAATAACATTCTTTGTTTCAATGACGCGAGTGAATACTGCATCTTCAACATCAAATAAAAATGCAACATCTTGCCGTGTCTGTGTTTTTGTGGTATCTTGCATCTGTTTTAGTTGGGCTTTTAAATTATCAACTTTTTGCAGATCATCTACAAGTCGGTCAAACTTTGGTCCAAGTTTGCTGTCAATTTGAGCAGTGATCTTTGTTTCATCACGATCATATTGTTTAACGCCGGGAACACCAGCCGCTTCAACAATGTTTAAGAAATTTTTAATATCATCAATCATAGTGATATTTATTAAAGAGAGGAAATAAAATATGACAAACCCATTTAAAGATCAGAAAATATTCATGGAAGCATGTGACCAAACAGTTGGCACACACAATCCAGAACAATTTGATTTATACAGAAACCTAATTAAGGAAGAAGTAGCAGAACTTGACGAAGCAATTGATGCCGATGACAGAGTAGAAAAACTTGATGCATTACTTGACATTATGGTCGTCACTCTTGGTGCATTACATTCTCTTGGAGTAGATGATGAAAATGCATGGAAGGAAGTTATTTCTTCTAACATGAGTAAAATTGACGCAGAAACAGGAAAGGTTTTAAAAAGAGCGGATGGCAAAGTAATTAAGCCAGATACATTCAAGCCACCACGTTTAGATAATTTTTTTCTTGATTAAAAGTAGAATAGTGTGTTATAATACTAGTATGAATTCCAAGGTCAAATATGTTTGAAAATATTAAAAAACGATTCCAGAAACCAAAAACACAACCATCTCCTACGCCTTCTAAACCAAAAAAGAGTGAAAAAGAAATTGCAGAGAAAAAGGGTGAACCTTATGTCGCAATCTTGGGAATGGAAGTAGACCCAGAGAATCTACACCAAGGCTCTTTTGAACTTGATTGGAACGAAAAGTTCGTATCTAATTTAATTAGGGCTGGCTATCAAGGTGAAACTGATGCAGATGTAGTAGATCAATGGTTTCAAACCGTGTGTCGCCATGTTGTTATGGAAACATATGATCAATATGATGCTATGAACCATGAAACCTATGTACATACCCGCGATTTAGGGAATGGCAGGAAAGAAATTTCGTGATACTTTATGTAAATGGTGATAGCCACACTGCTGCAGCAGAAGCCGTTAATCCACATGCGTTTGCCGAAGACGATGGGAAATACTTCTACAAAGGCAGAGCACCACACCCTGATAATTTAAAAGTTAGTTGGGGGAAACTATTAGCAGATTCTCTCCATGCAGGGTTTCATTGTGGTGCTGAGAGTGCAAGTTCTAATGAAAGAATACTGCGAACATCAAGAAAGTGGATTGAAGAAACATATCCAAAATTCAATGACGAACTATTAGTCATTATTCAGTGGTCCACTTGGGAAAGAGAAGAATGGGTAATAGACGACGAATATTATCAAATTAACGCATCTGGCAAAGACAACCTCCCAGAATCACACCAAGAAAAATATAAAGAATTTATATCTACATTGAATTTGCCACGAAAGACCATGCATGTACATAAAGATATTTGGGATTTTCATCGTGAGTTATTAGAGAAAAATATAAAACATATATTTTTCAATGGAAATATATGCTTTAGAACAATTAATAATATTCAAGATTGGGGCGTTAATTATATTGGTCCCTATGATTCTGATAAAACATTTCACGCAATACTAAAAGAATCTGGGTTCAAAACAGTATCCCCAGATTCTTGGCATTTTGGTAGAGATGCCCATAGTTTTTGGTCTCGTTATATGTTACAATATATTTTAAACAACGGCATATTATAGGCAATCTATGCGTTATCTATTGGTAGACACGGCTAATACATTTTTCCGTGCACGACACGCTGCATTTCGGGCGGCAGATACACATGAAAAAGTTGGATATGCAATGCACGTCACTCTTAGTTCTATAAACAGAATGTACAAAAAGTTTGGTGCAGACCATGTAGTATTTTGTTTAGAAGGACGCAGTTGGCGTAAAGATGTTTATCCACGATACAAGAGAAATCGTACTGATGCACGAGCAGCATTGAGTGAGCGAGAACAAGAGGAAGAAAAAGTTTTTTGGGAAACCTTTGAAGAACTCACTAAGTACCTTAAGGAGCAGACCAACTGTTCGGTAATAAAGCATGAACGTGCTGAAGCCGACGATATTATAGCACGTTGGGTGGATTTACATCCCGATGACCAACACATAATCATATCGAGCGATACTGACTTTGTTCAACTCCTTGCTAATAATGTACAGCAATATAATGGAGTTATGGGACACCTAATTACTACCAAGGGTATTCTTGACGATAAGGATAATCCTGTCAAAGAAAAGAAGACCGGCGAGCCGAAGGAAGTCCCTGACCCAGAATGGTTGCTGTTTGAGAAGTGTGTGCGGGGTGATGCAACAGATAATGTATTCTCTGCATATCCCGGAGTCCGCAAAAAAGGAACTAAAAACAAAACCGGTTTAATTGAAGCATTTGATGACAGGCTGGCGAAAGGGTTTTCTTGGAACAACTTGATGTTACAACGCTGGACTGACCACGAAGGCGTGGAACACAGGGTGTTAGATGATTACGAGAGAAACCGTACTTTAATTGATTTACGGGCACAACCTGATGAAATTAAACAAGCGGTTGACAGTGCAATCAGCGAACAAGTATCCAAGAAAGATGTAACACAGGTTGGCATAAGGTTTATGAAGTTTTGTGGTCGCCATGAACTTATTAGATTATCAGAAATGGCTACACAACTTTCAGAATGGTTAAATAAAACATATCAAGGAGCAATTGATGATAAAAGCAACACCAGTCATATCCGATGAATTTTGGATTCTAAAGGAGCAAAATCAAAAAGTAGGCGAACTAACTGCTGACGAAGATGGCAGTTATTCACTAAGAATTAATGGACAAGTTCATTCTTTAGGTACAAACCTTGAAGAAATAAAGAAAGTAGATGGGCTTGAGTTTGATGAACTTAACACACAGGTTATCCCAACACATTCTAAAAATTCTGTATATGGGTTTCCAGCAGATGCAACAGTTTATAATCCTGTATACGATGTGAAAAATCGTATGGCATTATTTACTAAATCTCCTGAAAGCAAGTCATGGTATGCCGCTGGGTATTTTCAATTAAAACAGCATCGTGATTGGGAATTGGTTTTCTGTCCAAAACTTATACTACTTGAGCGTTACGATTATTTTGGACCGGCAAAAGATCCAGAGGATTTTGTGTTCAAATGAGTTATCCAGCAATATATCGCTTTGTTGATAGAGTTAGGGGAGTATCTTCTAACTCACGTGATTTTACGATGTCCGTGGCTGAAGCAAAGGCATTACACTCTGAAATTACTAAACTTTTGTTATCATTAGATACTCTCAAAGAATCCCAAAATAAAACAGAACCTACTATTGAAAAAATAGAATTGAATGGTGGCAAATTCTAAGACGTTACTGTAGTAAACACTTTTGATAAATAATAACACCAAACATAAAGGATTTTATCAGAAGTGTCGCGTCCAAAGCCTGAAATACTATTAGAAAAAATAGACAAAGCAACATATAAAACTGAACAGGTTCTCGCTGCTGACGGAATTTGGGCAGTGTTTTATGATGGCCGTCCAATAAATCTTAAAACTGCAAACCAGTTGATACAATATCCCGGGCCAAAATACGTCAAGGTCTCATTTTCAAACCAAGGACACGCCGTCAACTTGGCAAAAAAGTTAAATTCAAAATACAAAACTGACAAGTTTACAGTGGTATTTTTAAACCAAGGTGAGCAAGTATACCCTGAACGCCCGAAATCTAAAAAGTAATCTAACACAACAGATACTTGATTTAATACCAGAAGAAGACAAAGATAGCCACAACCAAGCAATGAATACTTGGTGGTACAATATTAGAAAAACTGGTGGATTTCGGTTGACAAACAAAGGGTATGAAATTTTCAAAGACACACTTGAGTTAGATACTTGGTCAGTTGATATATCATCGGATAAAAAAATAAATCAAAAGATACTGTTAGATCTTGACAGGAATTTAGATTGGCCATACTATGTTGACAGAAAGAACAACAAGATTCATTTTTTCTCCAGTAAAGAGGCAACATTAGCAACTTTGTATGGCGACGTCCATGAGTGGCTTTCTAAAATTACTTAATTTTTGTGCGATATCTCCCTATTTCTCCGTCTAATTCATAAATATTTTCTATCAACAAGAAAGTAAAATACAGTGAAAATAAGTGTTGAACAAACGCCAAAACAAAAACTATCCCAAAATGTCCTCTCAAATGTTGACTCTGTAAGTGTTACTCACCTTCCGGGAACACGACTCTCTGAGACAGTAACCGCTATTTCTAATCTTCGCCGACAGAATTCAAGAATAAAAATTATCCCACATATTGCCGCTCGCAATCTAAAAAACAAAAAAGAATTATATGACAACTGTGATCGATTTGTTGACCTTGGGGTTAAAGATGTTTTAATCATTGGGGGCAGTAGAAAATATGGAAACTGTTATGGAAATGCCTTTGATTTGCTTAAAGACCTCAAAGATAAAGAATATGGTTTTAATTTTTTATGTGGAGTGTATCCTCAACACGAAACGCATGATTCTGTAACCGAAACCAAATATACCAAGTTTGCCCGTGGCATTACACAGATTTGTTTGAATCTTTCTCTGTTAAAACAATTTGATCAAAAAACAATCGTTGGTGTCCCAAGCAATTGTACTGCAAAAGAATTGTTGAAATTCATTAAACTCTGTGGTATTGCTCGTACTACCCGAGAAATAATTCCTAATGTTGTTGGAGTCAAATATCTTTCTTGTTCTGGTTTCAATACAGCCAAATTCGTTAAGAAGTTGGATAATCAATTTGATATACACGTTTTTAATTTTGGCAATTTAGACAAAACAGTAAATTCACTCATAAAATTATTATAATTAGGTTTATATTATCTAAATACCTCTTAGAAAACATAGGTTATTATTAATGAAAAATCTCAGAGATACAATTTTCAAATCTGCTGAAGCCCACTTTGTCGGACACATTGAAAAGCACCGTGCTAATGTAGAAGTTCTGTTAGAAAATCCAGTTGGTACTGGCGAGGGTTCTGGTGATATCTTAGAAGAGATTGAAAAAGAATTGGCTGAAATTGCCGATTACGATGACAAACTAGAGATGTTAAACAAATATTTTAGTTAAAATAAAAACGAGCATCTGATTACCGAGCCGGTAGTCAACGCCAACTGCAATTACCGCTCCTGATTGCAGTTGTTTTCCCGAGGACATCACATGTCCGCTCCCATGTGATGTCCTCATTTTATTTACGCATTCAGTTCAATTTTTTTATACGCACTAAATACTCAAAATGAGAGCGGATCGGTGCATAATAATACGTTTTCCATTGTTTTAAAATACATTTCACTTACTATAATAGTAATAATATTTTCACTTTTAATTCATCAAGTTGATACACAACAACGCCAAGAAATTGTACTAAAGCATGTTGAATGGATTAGTTCTGAAACATTTTTAGACTACAATGGAGAAGAATTACCAAATATTAAAAAAATATCACGAGAAGAAATGGCAATACGATTCTATGGTATTGACCCAGATCCAAAAAACCAAACCAAAAAAGATTTACAGAAAATAAACAACAGTAATATTGCTGCCCTTTATCATGCTGGTAAGAACACAATGTATTTTGATACGAATTTTAGTGTAAGAGATTGGGATACCCGTCACATACTTGTTCATGAGTTAGTTCACTTTATGCAAAAAGTAAATGGATTCTATAATAGCAAATATTGTAAAGGGACGTTAGAGGCTCTTGCATATGGCATACAGGGGAAATGGCAACGAGAGAAAAACCACCCGGGACAAATACCATCTTCTGCACTATTAAAAGGTTTAGCAGATACCTGTCGCAAATAATTAACTTTCTACTCAGCATACGTATAATACTAAGTATTGTTAGATATTAGGAAGCAAAAATGCTTAAAACTGAAAGTATGTTTGATATTGCATTTAACTGACCATCAAAAGACATGAGATGGCATATTTTTGAGAAAAATATAATCTAAAGTCAGCGTGTTTAATATTATCAGGTTTAAAAATTACTAAAAAATATTAATGTTAAATAATTAGATGACTAAAAATATTCTATTGCTCAATGATAATGTTGATGAAGTCTTTTTGTCTAGAACATTGGGCCCATATAAAGTAGCGGCAGCATTAAGAAATAGTGGCTATAAAGTACAAGTTATTGATTTTCTACATACTTTTTCACTTGATGAAATAGAAGAAGCACTAAAATACTTTATCGATGCTGATACATTATTTGTTGGATTTAATACCTTTTTTTATAAAGATATTTCACAACAAAACACTATTGATAATGACAATCAATGGGAGAGCGGTGGGATTCGTTTTGGCGAAAAAGTGCCCGGTGCACTATTGCCACATGGTATAGAATTTAATAGCAGAATTATTAATTTAATTAAAACACTTAACAAAAACTGTAAACTAGTATTAGGTGGACCTGATGCACAAGTGTTGCCTTATATTAAATATTTTGACTACACTATAATAGGATACGCAGACAACTCTGCTGTCAATCTAGCCAATCATTTGTCAAAAAACGAACCATTAAAAAACGCCAAGAAGAGTTTGTACAAATCTATAGTAATAGATGATGCCAAAGCCGAGGGATATAATTTTTCTGAAACCCCAATGCTTTTTCATGAAAATGATTTATTATTAGATAACGAGTCATTAGTAACTGAAATTTCTAGAGGATGTATTTTTAATTGTGCGTTTTGTTCATATCCGTTAAATGGAAAGAAAAAAAATGATTTCATTAAATTAAAAAATATACTATTAAAAGAATTCATTTACCATTATGAAAATTTTGGCATTACTAGGTACATCTTTAGTGATGATACTTTTAACGACAGCATTGAAAAAATCGAGTTAATATATCAGATTTCTAAAGAACTTCCGTTTAAACTTGAATATTGGGCATATATACGCTTAGATTTATTAACAGCACATAAAGAATACATTGACAAATTGTTCGATAGCGGACTCCGTGCCTGTCACTTTGGAATCGAAACACTAAACAAAAAAACTTCTTCGTTAATCGGCAAGGGGGGTGATAGAGATAAAATGTTTGACACCGTAAAATATATTAAAAACAAATATGGAAACAGTGTCTCCCTCCATGGTACATTTATCTTTGGACTCCCAGAAGAACCAGTAGAGAGCATGAAAAAAACTGGGGATATGTTAGTTGCTGGAGAAAGCGGATTGGATAGCTGGCTCATATTTCCACTAATGATAGGGCCTCTACAAAAAAAATTTTTAAGTAAAATAGAGTTAAATTACTCACAATATGGGTACACGTTATTAGAATGGGATCAAAGTTTAAAATCTTATAGATGGGAGAATCAACACACATGCTTAACTGAATGTATCCATCTAGCTGACCATTATATCGTTAAAGGAAATAATGTCGCTGAGAAAAAAATCAGCAGTTTATCCGCATTTTACGCATGTATAACTGGCGTTGATCTAGAACACACCTTTAACAAGACAATAAAAACTTTTGATTGGCATTCCCTTGTATCAAAAAGAGAAGATATATCCAGAAAATATAAAGAAAGATTATTTAAAATACCTAAATCAAAATACTAAATTATTTTTTTACAAATTCAAACTGCACCCTTGTATATTATACATTTTTTGTGCCTTGACTTTTCGCAACTGTTGTGCCTATTATATTAATATCCATTAGTAATTGGGAAGCAAAAATGCTTAAAACTGAAAGTATGCTTGATATTGCATTTAACTCTCCTGCACATCAGCACAAGGTATCGTGTGCCTGTTATGATAAGCGGGGGCGGCTTATCTCTACCGCATGGAATATGCCACAAAAAAGCCATCCCATTCAGGCAAAGTATGCAGAACTGGCTGGTATGGCAAAAAGAATCAATCTTCATGCAGAAGTTCTTGCTTTAATTCGGGCAAGAGAAGATGTTCATACTATACAAGTTGTCCGTACCAGTCGGGCAGGTGTTCCAAAAGCATCTTTTCCGTGCAAAATTTGTATGGGATATATACTTGATACAAACGTTCAAGAAATCGTCTTCCACAATCGCAAAGGCGACCAAGTCGTTGAACATTTGTGATTAAGGAGTTACTTCATGAACAAAGAAGATTCGTTCATCTTCACCAATCTTGAATGGGAACGTACAGTGGGTTATGGTTCTGTCCCCACAAAAAGAAAAGTTGATCAAGAAAACATAAAGGAGAACACACAAAAGTGACAGTTACGGTCATCGGTGCTGGAATAACTGGTATTACTACAGCATATTATCTTGCACGTTCAGGTTACGATGTTCTTGTGGTTGATCAAGAAAGATATTCGGGAATGGGAACATCATATGCAAATGGTGGGCAGTTAAGTGCATCAAACTCAGAAGTATGGAATAGTTGGCACAATGTAGCAAAAGGTGCTAAGTGGATGTTTCGAAAAGATGCACCGCTAAAAATCAATCCCGCACCGTCACTTCACAAGTATTCTTGGTTTGCAAAATTTTTAAGTCACATTCCAAACAGAAAAGAAAATACACACCATACTTGCGAGATGGCAATTGAAGCACACGATCTTTACAAAAATATTGCCGAGCGTGAGGGAATTGATTTTGACTGTGTAAAACAAGGCATAATGCACATCTATTCTAATGAGAAAGATTTACAGAGTGCAAGACTGACTAACAAAATTTATCGGTCGGCTGGGCTTGCTCGTAATGAAATTACCTCAGAAGAAGTATTTTCTATTGAGCCGGAACTACAAAATTCTAGACGCTCTATTGTCGGTGGATTTTACACAGAAGAAGATTTTACAGGTGATATTCACAAGTTTTGTACAAACCTTGCACGTTGCTTAGAAAGACATTATGCCGTTCAATTTGTTCAGGAAACAGTTGACAAGGATTCATTAGAACTATTCCAAAAGCAAGGACCAGTAGTCATTTGTGCTGGCACTGGAAGTCGTGACATTGCTAAACTTATTGGTGATAACTTGCCAATCTATCCTGTAAAAGGATATTCTATTACTGTTAATGAACCGGGAAATAGTCCATGGACTAGTTTGCTTGATGATGAAACAAAAATTGTTAGTTCCCGACTGGGCGAGTCTCGCTTCCGTGCCGCTGGTACAGCAGAATTTAATGGATATAACCGCGATATTCTCCAACATCGTGTCCAGCCATTGGTTGATTGGACAGAAGAGTTATTTCCACAAATGAATACAGAAAGTGTTGTTCCGTGGGCAGGTCTTCGGCCAATGACACCGAACATGATGCCTATTGTCAAGCAGAGCAAGAAGAATTCCAATATATGGTATAATACAGGCCACGGGCATTTAGGCTGGACTCTAAGTGCATACACTGCTATTGACATTGCAAACAAAATACTTCATAATGATGGCAATAAACAACATAAATATATTTAATTAAGAATTTGATGAAGCGATGGGACGCTGTTGCGGACCCCGGGGCAGTACCGGGCATCTCCACCAACTATGGGGATGAAACAGTTTCGACGGAGCAGAACGAAGCATCGTGGAGAATCGGCAATGCTGAAGCCGTTAGGATTGGGGTTACCCGATCGTAGAAGCAAACTAAAATAGTCGCAAATGACGATTTTTATTCTGAGGATTTCGCACTAGCTGCTTAGTCGCTCTGGGTCTGGCCCACCTGTAAACAGAACGGGCTGATTTTACACTTCGTTCCTATATCCTTATAAATATTGTTATGATTGAAATTACCGACAATGCTCGTTCCAAAATAGTTGAAATTCTCAAAGAAGAAGACAACCCTAATCTCAAGTTAAGAACATTTATTGAGGGTGGTGGGTGTTCTGGATTCCAGTATGGCTTTGCACTTGTAGAAGACCAAGATGAAGGCGATTGGGAATTTGATCTTAACGAAGAATACAAAGTTGTTGTTGATTTCTTCAGCATGCAATATCTCGAAGGTGCAAGAATAGATTATACTGAAGGATTAATGGGCGAGCAATTCGTCATTGATAATCCGAATGCTGAAACTACTTGTGGCTGTGGTTCTAGTTTTGGTGTATAATTTACTATTGACACGCTATCTAAATTAGAATATACTTCTTCCTGAATTCAAGCAAAGGAAAACAAAATGTCTGATTCTGATACTCGAACAGTAACGCCTTCTGGTATTCGCAAGGCACTAACAAAGTGTTTCAACATCCAGCGTCCACTGTTCCTGTGGGGGCCTCCCGGCATTGGCAAGTCTGAAATTGTTGCAGATGTTGCAAAAGAGATGAGCGGTCTTATGATTGATCTTCGTCTAGGACAAATGGATCCAACTGATATTCGTGGTATTCCCTACTACAACAAGGAAGAGGGTATCATGGATTGGGCTCCACCTATTGATCTTCCCGATGAAAAGACAGCGGCACAGTACCCTGTTGTTGTGCTATTTCTTGATGAAATGAACTCTGCCCCACCAAGTGTTCAGGCGGCAGCATATCAGTTGATTCTTAATCGTCGCGTAGGAAAGTATGTGCTTCCTGATAATGTTGTTCTGGTTGCTGCTGGTAACCGCGAGAGTGACAAGGGTGTTACCTATCGTATGCCCACGCCTCTGGCGAACCGGTTTGTTCATCAGGAAATGCGTGTAGATTTTGCTGACTGGCAAGATTGGGCGGTGAATAATGGAATCCATAGTGATGTTGTTGGGTATCTATCATTTGCTAAGCAAGATCTGTATGACTTTGATGCCAAGAGTGCAAGTCGTGCGTTCGCGACTCCACGTTCGTGGTCATTTGTGTCAGAACTTCTTGAAGATGATGATCTTGATCACGACACGCTGACTGATCTTGTCTCCGGCACGATTGGCGAAGGTCTGGCTATCAAGTTTATGGCACATAGAAAGATTTCTAACAAGATGCCGCTGGCTGAAGATATTCTTTCTGGCAAGGTGACTGACCTAGAAGTAAACGAAATCTCTGCTATGTATAGTTTGGTTATTAACCTTTGCTATGAACTAAAGCAGAATCTTGAAAATGAGATTGATGAAAAGGATTTCCATAAGATGGCGGATTACTTTTTCCGCTATATGATGGATAACTTTGAGCCAGAACTGGTTGTTATGGGAGCAAGGGTAGCACTTACTACTTATAACCTTCCACTACAACCAACTAAGTTGAAGAACTTTGAAGAGTTCCATTCACGCTATGGAAATTATATTGTTCAAGCCAATTCGTAATTGGTGGTAGTAAAACCCAATATAAAGGCGGCTGCGGTCGCCTTTATTATTTTAATAAACACCCCCACTGTAAATAGGGTTCAATGAAGTACAAACTGCATTACACTGACCGCAGACACCGATATCATAAATGGTTCTTTTGTTATATCAGTTTCTCAAAATATATGGGACAAGATGTTGGTCCTCTTAACTTTTGTCAGGCGATAGACTGGTTTACCGAGAAATACGGAACATCATCTGAAGTTCGCCAATGGCAAGAAATGAGAGACTGGAAGTTTATTACCAAGCGGGTAAATTGGCCTCCTATTAGCGAAAAAGACTCAAACGAGATTAACAAATACGTTAATCCTCACTGGTCATGGTCGAATGGCACTGAAGATTTGAGAATATATATTTGTAGTAACAAAGAATTATCATTTTTTCACTTATCTTTTTCATAATATCTCTTGATTAACAAGTACTAAGTTTGCTATAATAGTATCATTCATTCGCAAAGGACATCACAATGACTGAAGAAGTTACTGAAAAGACAGAATTTGATCCCGTTCTTGATAGAGAAGTTAGGGAAATGTTGGTGACTGCCCGAGTTGGTCTTCTTCTCAAGGCTAACTTTTTCGGTAATCTAGCCACTAGGCTAAAGTTGGTCAACGCCGATAGTTGGTGTCCAACTGCAGCCACTGACGGTCGTAACTTTTATTACAATTCTGAATTTATTAAGAGTTTGCGTCCTGCTGAACGAGAGTTTTTGTTTGGCCACGAAGTTCTACATTGTGTTTATGATCACTTTGGTCGGCGTGGAGACCGTGATCCACAACTTTGGAACATTGCCAATGATTATTGCGTCAATGCCGATCTTAAAAAACATGGCGTGGGAGAATTTATTACCACGGTAGATTGTCTTTATGACACAAAATATATTGGTTGGAGTTCTGAGCAGGTATATGATGACTTGTTTGATAATGCCGAAAAGATTGAGGTTGATAAGTTACTTGAGAAGATTCTAGATGAACACCTAGATGGTTCTGGCTCTGGCGATGCCGATAATTCTTCTTCTGATGGTCGACCAACTCTGAGTGAGGAAGAAAAAAAGCAAATCAGAGATGAGATTAAAGAAGCAACATTGGCTGCAGCACAGGGATCTGACCCGGGATCACTTCCGAAGGGTGTGCGTCGTATGGTTCAAGATCTTATTGAGCCTCAACTTGATTGGCGAGAACTACTGCAGGTTACTATGCAGTCTAAAATTAAAGATGATTACACTTGGAACCGTCCGAGTCGACGTTCATGGCATATTGAGGCAGTCCTTCCCGGTCATAATGATGCAGAAACAGTAGATATCGCAATTGCACTTGATTTGTCAGGTTCTATTCGTGAATCTCAGATTCGTGATTTCCTAAGCGAGGTTCAAGGTATTACTGAGACCTTTGTGTCCTTTAATCTTCACGTTTTTAGTTTTGATACAGAAGTATATAATTATCACGTTTTCAATTCTGAAAACTTAGATTCAATCGCTGAATACGAATGTATTGGTGGTGGGGGTACTGCATTTAGTTGCATCTTTAACTTTCTTAAAGATGAACAAATTGAACCAGAGCAACTTGTGGTATTCACTGACGGGTTTGTTCATGATTGGGGTGACCCTGATTATTGTGATACACTTTTTATACTACATAGTTCTGTAGACAGAGCCGAAACTCCATATGGAACTGCTGTAAAATATACACCAAAAGATAATTCATAATTTTTATTATATACGGATATAATGTTGGTAAATAATAGACCATGAATGAAGAAACATTAACAATTAACGATTTGTTACAAATACAGAAAATCATAGATGTTGCTGTACAACGTGGGGCATTTAAAGCCGACGAAAGCCGTATTGTAGGAGAAACCTACGAAAAGATCGCCGCTTTCTTAAATTCTTTAGATGCTACAGATAATACAACAACTGATTCTGAACCAACCGAGGAGAATTCTCAAAATGATTAAGCACGTAGGCAAAAACGGCGACCGCAAGGTTGCTGTTGTATTCAAACAGGTTCCTGATGAGGAACATATGGCACTGGTAGTTTTCCCTGACCTTTTGCCGGGTGAGTGGGATTCTGCTATTATGAAAGCAATTGAAAGCCCCGAAGGACAAGCAGCAGACGATCTTGGGGATGTGTTGCATAGGAACCTTCTCCCAAACGGTAATCCTATCCTAGAATCTTTGCACAAAGAAGGCATGATTAAAAAGGTACAAACCAGTCAGATTATAATGACACCAAAGCCGGGTTCTACTATTCGTCTTGATGAGTTAAACACTATTCTGAACGAAATGAAGCAGGGTGAAGACGCGGTTAAGAGGCTTTCTGATCTTGACGAAAATGCTGGGATGGTTGATCCTCGTGCATCACAAGTACAAGAAGCAGCACAAGGTGCACAGAATGTTCTTGATGATACAAAACTAGCACAAGATTTTGAGCAACAGGCTGCACGAATGAAGTCAGAAGCAGAGTCTCTAATGGCAGAGAGTGAGCGACTTCTTAAAGAGGCTGCAGAACTCAAGGGTGAGCCAGAGCCAAAGAAACCTGCTAAGCGTGGTCGTAAGCCAAAGTCAGAAACCAAGACACAAACCACAAAAACAACTTCTTCATAAATTATGAATCCAACCGAAAAGGGCTTTGTAGAACGTTGGTCTGATATAATAAATTCGGTAGATAAGACAATGATACCAATTGAATATGTGAAACGTGTCACAGTTAATGTTGACGACGAAAACCACAAAACAATTGATATTGATAAAATGAAGAAACAAGGATTGTCTTCAGATACTATTGAGTCAATCTTCTATGAAACTGTAGCAACAATCGGGGGCAGTGCTGATGACATGGATTTCTATGTTGATATTGATGCTGTTGCCCGAATTGTTCAAGCAGAGACCAACAAACTTTTAAAACTAGACTAATAAACTCAATGACTATAGGAGAAACAAATCATCATGAGTTATGATCCCGGGAAAACATCTAAACTGCTAGATATGATTGAAGGAACTGCGACGGAGTGGATGGAAAATCAAGTTACAGAATTTTATTCAGTTGAAGACACTGATGAATTGTCAAAAGAACAAATTTTAGAAATTTTTGAATATAAAGAAAGTGATGATTGTGATCCAATTGTTGGTCTTGCTTTAGGAAATATCCTTAATTCTTGGGAAATGGAAAATGATCAAGAGATAGATCCTCTATGAACGTAAAATTAATATCATATTCACAACCGTCACAAGAATTAATTGATCAAGATCTTGATGATGTGCAAGACCTTATTGCATACTGTGCACGGGTAAGTAACCCAAATAATCAATATAATACAGAAACATCAACAAAACTGCTAAACTTCTTGGCTAAACATGCTCATTGGAGTCCTTTTGAAATGGTTTCTGCATGTTTAGAGATTGAAACAACTCGTGATATTGCTCGTCAAATTTTGCGTCATCGTAGTTTTTCTTTTCAGGAATGGTCCCAAAGGTATGCAAATCCTACCAAAGATTTAGAATTTGTTATTAGAGAGGCACGTCTGCAAGATAATAAGAATCGTCAAAACTCAATAGAACTTGATGACACTACTTCCAATAAAGTGCTTCAAGAAATGTGGAATGAAAAACAGGCAAATGTCATCCAGACTGCTAGGGAAGCATATGAATGGGCAATTGAAAACGGTATTGCTAAAGAACAAGCACGGGCAGTTCTACCAGAAGGAAACATTATGTCAAGAATGTACATGAATGGCACTATTCGTTCTTGGATCCACTACATACAATTAAGATCTGGCAATGGTACGCAAAAAGAACACGCTGAGATTGCAAAAATCTGTGCAGAAGTAATCGCAAAGATTTTTCCTCTGAGTGAAGAGTATGTTTCTGAATAAAAAATGAAAATAATGGTAACTGGTGGCCTAGGTTTTATAGGCCACCATCTTGTTCAACACTTGTGCCACCTAGGCCATCAAGTATCAATAATTGACAATGTCACTGATTATGGTTCGGTCAACTCTGCAGAAGTTGGGCGATTAGTTTCTAGTAGGCTAAAAACAATCCCAAAAAGCGTAATTATTTACCGAGCCGATATAAATGATTATGCCGACTTCCAATCTATCTTTAATGTCAACTCCTATGATGTGGTTATACATCTAGCCAGTTTTCCACGTCAAAAAACTGTTTCCAAAAACCCAGCACTTGCTGCAAGAACCATGATTGAAGGTAATATAAACTTATTACAAGCATGTAGCAACGTTGGCAAATTTATATTTGTTAGTTCTAGTATGGTGTATGGCGATTTTTCTGGTTCAGTTACCGAGGATTCTCCGTGCAATCCAAAAGGTCAATATGGCATACTTAAACTTGCAGGTGAAAATTTAGTTAAAGATTGGTCATCTAAGATGTCAGTGCCATACACGATAATTCGCCCAAGTGCTGTATATGGGTCAAATGATATTAGCGACCGGATAGTTCCAAAGTTTTTGTCTGCGGCAAACGATAACAAAACACTTACTGTAAATGGCAAAGATGAATCTATAGACTTTACATACATAAGTGATTTAGTGTCTGGAATTGCACTAACAACAGAAAAGAAAGAATCAGAGAATCAAACTTTCAACATGACCCGTGGTTCTGCACGGACTATATATGATGCTGCACAAATTGCCACTGCTATCGCTGGTGGTGGTGAAATCAAAATGAACAACCCAGATAACTCTTATCCAAGTCGCGGAACGTTAGATATTAACAAAGCCAAGTCTTTACTTGGTTATAATCCAACAGTTGATATAGAAATTGGGTTAGAAAAAACTTATGACTATTTAATCAATCAATAATTATTTTAAATGAGTTTCATACCATTCTCAAACATAGAACGTCAGTATAAAAATCTGCGAGAAGAAATACTAGACGCTACTGATAAAGTTCTCTCCAGTGGCATTCTTATGGATGGCCCCTTCACTGAGCGGTTTGAGACATGGTTAGCAAATAAAAATAGTAATCGTTATGCAGTGACATGCACAAGCGGTACTGTTGCGTTAGAATTAATAGCAAAGTACGCCATGTATAACATGCTTAAATATGATGATTCTACAACACCAATAGTAGTACTACCGTCATTGACATATTCTGCTACAGCAAATGCATTTGCTAATTCTGGTTGGAAAATTTGTTTTGCAGATGTAGACAAGTATGGAATAATAAAACCAGATTCTATTCAGAGTGATATTGACCCACATTTAATAGTATTAGTCGGACTGTATGGCGGCGATGTTCGTAATGCATTGGCAAAACATAAAACTGCTGTTGAGATAGAAGATGCAGCACAGCACTGGCTGGCAAACAATTCTCAACGATGCGGAATTGCTGCAGCCTTAAGTTTTGATCCTACTAAAAATTTTGGCAATTATGCTAACGGTGGGGCAGTAGTTACTAATGATGAAAGTTTTGCACTTTTTGCAAAACAATATCGTAATAATGGCAAACCAAATAATTATCAAACAGGCAGTAACTTGAGAATGAGTGAGGTAGATTGTGCTCAACTCATGGTAAAGTCAAAATATATTGATGAATGGCAGGATCGTCGTCGGGAGATTTTTTCATATTGGTACCGCATATTTGAAAAAAATGGTATTAATGTTCTTGTCAACTCTATCAGTGATCATGGGTTTCATAAGTTTGTTATATCACATAGCGAGAGAAACAAAATCAAACAAAAACTCGCTGATAAAGACATTGAAACAAAGATACATTATGACAAGCCACTATTTGAGTTACCTGCATTTAAAAAGTATCCAAATCCGGGGATGATTAGCACTGCTAGTATGTTATCTAGAAGTGTGCTAAGTTTGCCTTGCTATCCAGAGTTATCAGACAGTGAAGTAGAGTATATTGGTGAATCTGTTATTGAGAGTACTCGCGATTAAAAAACTCTTGTAACCACTTCCATTCATAACTTAACTTGAGTTTTTCAAAGTCACCATTCACTGATTCGTAATATCTCACTGCATCCTCTGCACCACGGACACTCCAATCTCCATTATTGCCATCACCGACAGAAAGCCATGTTTCTAAGCGATATTCGTTTTCAATATTTGGCAAACTATCACGCAACTTTAAACACTCTCTAAATGCCGTTCTCCATGTCATCCACGGATCATTATTGAATTCCGCTGTTCCACTTAGTAGTGGCACTACATCATGTTCTTGGTCAAGTGTAAAATCTAATCCACCCCCTGTGTTTTGAAGTGTTAATTTTTTGTTATATGCGATCATTGCCATATGACCATATTCCAGAAAATTGACTGGATTTTTTGCATGAAATATATAATGCTTTCTTTGTTGCATTCTATCAGGTTGCCACGACCAATCAAACTCTGGATTGACTTTTAATTTAGCAAACACACAAAATGCCCAGTCGGTATTACTTTCCTCAAGAGCAGCCTGATAAGCCGCTACACGCCCATTTATACCATCTACTCTCGCAACCCTATTTGATTTATCAGCAGTAACACTGAGTAAATGTTCCCAGTTTTCTTCTGCATTAGTTTCACCATTAGATATAAAAACAATGTCTAATGGTTTATCATCGCATATCCCAGAAAAAGTTTTATCTATATAAGGATAATCATATAATTGATCATTAATAAAAGCAATACTTTCTCTGGGAACTATAACTGAAGATCCCCCATCTGATAGTGGTACTATTGTTTTTGTTTTTTCTTCCCATAGTGGAACAGTTGGGGTATTTTTAATATCATCAGTATTGACATTATCGCAAGAGAATATTGTTAATGGTGCCAGCAAATTTTGATTTTTTATCACATCAATATGGCTATCATCATCGTGTTTTACTTCTGGACAATTCCATCTAGGTACTGAGATGTCAGATAGAAAATTTATATTATGCCATTCTAATAATTCTACATCTAATTGATCCAAGATTGAAGGCACATGAATAAAAAAAGTATCTCCGAATTTTTGCTCATTACTTGGAAATACATGGACCATGTTGCTCTGCCACTGCTCTGGGTGCCAAGAAAAATTAAAATCAGTATAATCACAAACCGAAGAACAAATCCAAATGTATTCAGAATCATCGCCAACTTTCTTTGCTATTCTTCTTATTGTACTCAAATAATTTGACGAATACCGTGTCTTTAATATTTCTAGGTCTGTAGAATTGACAGATTCTATTGATTTGTCAATGTTCCCGTCATAATGATCAATGAAAAAAACTTTTTTTGCCGGACTGCTTTTAACATTAGCGTATATATTCCGAACAAATTTTGTTTCTGTAGAACCCTTTGTGATATATCTAGGTCCGCCAGTTTTTTGGTGCTGAGTGCCGAATTGATAGATATATGGTGATTCCGTTTCATCCGGGTGCCAAGTGTAATCAAAGTTTTCCACATCAATGTCTGGTGATACTTCCCAGTTATCATCAATAGAAGTTTTTTTGGCTTTTATCCCGCGTATAAATTTTGTTTCTGTGGCACCAGACATTCTATACCGAGGACCACCTGTCTTTTGGTGTTGAGTGCCGAATTGATAGATATATGGTGATTCTGTTTCGTCTGGGTGCCAAGTATAATCAAACTCTTCAAATGTGACACCTGTAGGAATTTCCCAATTATCATCTATAGAGGTTTTTTTGGCTTTTATGCCACGTATAAATTTTGTTTCAGTCGCACCTTCCATGACATATCTAGGGCCACCTGTCTTTTGGTGTTGAGTACCGAATTGATATATGTATGGTGATTCTGTTTCGTCTGGGTGCCATGTGAAGTCAAAATTATTTACATCAATATCAGAGGGGATTTCCCAGTTATTATCAATGGAAGTTTTTTTAACTATTGTGCTTCTTTCATATTTTACTTCTGTTGCATTGGGAACGACATATCTAGGGCCACCTGTCTTTTGGTGTTGAGTACCGAATTGATATATGTATGGTGGTTCAGTTGGGTCTGGATGCCAAGTAAAATCAAAATTATCATCAATACAATCTTTTGGTATTTCCCAATTTTTTTCTGATAGTATTCTAGGGATAATATTTTTGTGGTATTTTGTGCCAACAGATTTTTCTTTTGGTACTAGATATGTTTGACCATCTTTTTGCCACTGGCTTGGCCAAGCGTGAATAAACTCACTTTCCCACGGAACGGGTTCCCAAATAAAATCAAAGCAAGAATAGTCTGATAAGTAATTCAAAATCCAAAAGTATCTGGTTTTAGATTTTTCTCTAGCCTCATCTATACTTTTCACGTGGATTTCATGAGAAAACACGTTTGGCTTTTTATCAAAGTAAAATACATCAAACATGATAAGAATAGAAGAAATTTACGTTAATATTTTCAAAAATTATATTGATAAGAATATCCCTAAAACTCGGTTATTTTTTTGTGATCCGCCGGGGACAACTGACCCCGAAAACTTAATGAATTATGGTCATGATATAACTGAATATAATTATATATTCCTTCACGACCAAGAGCCAATATTTTTAGATGTGCATAAACCGCTTTTTGATGATGTTGAAAAAAGAAATAAAGATATAACTGATAATTTTAATTCAAACAAAAAAATATTAATTCACAGTGAAAAAAATAGCGATGAAGTTAATGAGGTCTGCAACATATATGGTTGGGATGATTATTACTATTTTTTTCATGGATGGGCGGCATTAGAATGGTTTAGAGGTTTTAACTATGATTTCACTATTGAACCCCCAGAGTCAAGAAAAATAAAATCAAGTTTTATAAGTCCTAATAGGATTATAGGCGGCAAGAGAAACCACAGAGTACTACTGTTCTACAATATGGTAAAAAACAATATTACCAATGCAAAAATTAGTATGCCACAAGTTTGCCCATATGAAAATGAGTTCGCATCAAAAATTGGAAGAAGATATAGAAATACATATCCAGATATTGAAAAAGTTTTAGGCTCTGTTAATTTACCATGGAACTTTTCAGGTGAAGAAAATCATCCAATGGAAAGTTATACGCTTGGATTATTTGATCAGTCTTTTGAATCCCTCGCATACATTGTTACAGAAACTGTTTTTTCTGGAAAAAGAAATCATCTTACAGAGAAAATATTCAAGCCAATTTGTATGTATATGCCATTTATTCTTGTTTCTACTGCATATAGTTTAGAATATTTGAAATCATATGGATTTAAAACATTCTCAGAATTCTGGTCTGAAGATTACGATACCGAAGAAGATGATATTTTGAGAATTGAAAAAATAGCAAAATTAACCAAAAATTTAGACGATCTTACTCCTAAAGAATTAAATCAAATGTATAAACATATGATTCCAACATTAAAATTTAATTATAATCATTTTTATAACGGAGTTTTTAAGAATATCTTATGGAAAGAATTAACATCTATGCTAAACAATATAAAAAAGGACATTAATTCATGATTAATCTGTGTTGCGATTTTACATTATATAATTTAGACATACAATGGTTAGAAGACAACTGGGTAGATATTTACAACACAAACAAAAAACCCCATTGGCCAGAATTAAAATCATTTTCAGAGTTTGAAAATTTATCTGATGATTTTAAAACGATATGTCGCAAAGTAAAACTTGATCCAAAGTCACAAAAAGAAAGACACGGTTTTAGAGAAATTCCATATCCTACATGCACACGCCATAATGGAGTTTATGGGTATGACAGTTGGGGAGAGTTTAGTACTACATATCCAAATACTGAGCACGTTAGACTAATAGATTATTTGTATGATGAAGGTGTCCCATACAAATTATGGAAGATAAGTGAAGCACCAATAGATAGTTTTTATATTATAGGATTAAATATATTTCACCCAGATTTTGATTATTTTTCTGAGATTTCAAACGAAGCATATGCCCGATTAAAAAGAAATGAAATAAATGTTTTGTTTTTTTATGATGAGGCAGATAACCCTATAGAAATAAAAAAATCGCTATCAACCTTGTGTCAAAAACATGATATAGATATAGAAAGAATTCATTTCGTTTCTGGTAATACATACGCGGACAAAATAGAAAATTTTTATTACTTTTTTGATGATGAATTATTATATCGTAGATCTCAACAAAAAGAAAATATTGTTCCATATCATGAAGAAAAGAGAGAGAAAAAATTTACTGCATTAGTAAGAATTCACAAACTCTGGCGAGCAATCTTTATGGGAGAATTGTGGAGGGCAGGAGTACATGACCAAGGGTTTTTTAGTTACAACCAAATATCTCAGGGAAAAGAAAGTGATGAAGTAAGTTGCCAACCCTTTGACAGAGAATTCATTGAATCAAAATATAGACTCATTCAAAACTTTTTAGCAGATGGACCATTTAAAGCAGACTCATTGAATGATATTGACCATAATTCTTTTGAAAGTTTGAATAAGGAACATTTTGAAAAAAGTTACTGCAATTTTGTTGTAGAAACATATTTTAATATGCAAGACAATATTGGAACTTGTTTAACAGAAAAAATTATAAAACCCATATGCCACAATCAATTTTTTATTGTTGTAGGACCGCCGCATACGCTCAAAGAATTAAAAAAATTTGGATATAAAACATTTGATCGTGTTATTGATGAATCATACGATGACATAGAAAATGACCAAAAAAGAATGGAGGCAGTAATTGAATTGTGTTCTGAAATTGCTTCTATGCCAGATCACCGATTGCACAAATTATACCTTGATTTAAAACCAGAAATTACACACAACAGCAAACTATTTTTAGAATCCAAAAAAGAAAGACTCACTGACTTAATAAGTAAGTTACAACAATGAAAGAAACCGATTTAGTTTTTTGTTACGATAGAGTATATGACAATGGAGTTGGATACCCCAACCTTGCCAAATTTGGACACTCTTGGAGAAAATGGGACCATATCTGGCCGAACACTGTCAAGTTGAGAATAATAAAATTTTTTAATGATAATGGATTTTTATTCAAAGAAACCTCTGTTGATTCTGCACCTAATGGCTCTTGGTATCCAATAGCATTTTCTTGGTTTGATTTTGATTGTGACTATATTGATTTGATTCCAAATAATAGTATTAAGCGAATTAAAAACAGTGAAATTAAAATACTATTTTATTATCATGAAGCAGACAATCCATATCATATAAAAGAAAGAATTGATTTTTTAATAGAAAAACATCAATTACCAAATGATTGTTATGTTTTTGTTAGTGCAAATACTGCCGCAAATAATATAGAAAATTTTATCTATTATAATGATCATGAATCGTTTTTTGCTAACATCAACCGAAGTCAAAGTTCTTTTTTAAGTACGAGAAGAGAAAAAGAATTTGATTTTTCTATGTTATCAAGAACGCATAAATGGTGGAGGGCCACATGTTATGCAGATCTGATACGTAAAGGAGCATTAGATAACAGCATATGGAGTTATAATACAAATTATGATATCGGTGATCCATTTGATCAAAACCCCATTGATTTATCGGTATTAAAATTAAAAGGAGACAGAGTAAAAGAATTTGTTGCCGGTGGTCCATATCTATATGATGATGAAAAAACACACAACAATCATCGCTGGGTCAATGAAGATTTATATAGAAAATCGTATTTTAATATTGTATTAGAAACACACTTTGATGCTGATGGAAGCGGTGGGACATTTCTAACAGAAAAAACACTCAAGCCTATAAAGTTTGGACAACCTTTCTTAATTGCTGGTACTGCACATAGTTTAAAACTTTTAAGAAGTTTGGGTTACAAAACATTTGATTATGTTTTGAATAATGATTATGATGAAATAGAAGACAACACTGAACGCTGGAAAGCACTATCAGCAGAAATAAAAAGAATAAAAAATCACGGATTAAAGGAATTATTTTACGAGTGCTACCCAGATATAATCTATAACCAGTATGCGTTCTCTTCCAGAATCCGCGAGAATATTCAACATATCGTTGACCAACTTAACTACAAACAGTAACGCCGTATTTCTTCTGGAATCTGTCAGCATCCTGTCTGTCGTTAACCATCGGCTCACCGCGTATATTAAGACTGGTATTTAACAGCATTGGACATCCTGACCAGACATACCATAGTTCCAGCAACTTTCTAAATCCTGACCCATCATCTGGAACTGTTTGAACTCGTGCAGTACCATCTACATGCGTTATTGCTGGGAAGTCTTCCGGATGTTTAACTCTGGCAACTGTCTGCATATAAGGACTTGTAGAAACATTGCCCGGCATTTCAAAATAATCATCTACATGCTCTTCTAATATTGCTGGGGCAAATGGCCTAAACTTCTGTCTTTTCTTTATTTCATTTACTCTATCTTTTATATCTTTGCCACGCGGGTCTGCTAAGAGACTTCTGTTTCCAAGTGCCCTTGGACCAAACTCTGCTCTGCCTGATGCTACACCAACTATCTTATCAGTTACCAGTCTATCAACAATATCATTGACTGGATATTCGCCGGGAATTTCGTGACCAAGATATGCATCTTTCCATTTCAATGGCTTTTTATACTGTAGTGCTGCTGCACCCAAACTTGACCCTGCATCACTCGGATTAGGCATTATCCACATATTTGGAAATATAACACCCAAACGACTATTAGCAACACAGTTTAAAGCAACTCCACCCATAAAAACCAAATTTTCAGATTTGGTAAGATTTTTAGCCCGTCGCATTATTTCTAATATTGCCTCTTCTACTACTCTCTGAGCACTTGCAGCGATATTCTCTTTATTGGCACGAATATATTGATTTTTCTTAAAATGACTATTGTCAATGCCCATATGAAGATTTTGATTTAATTCACCCGTTGATATGTCAATAAAGAAGTCACTTTTCATCATCACAGCACCAAAGTCGGACCCCCAACCTGCCATACCCATTGTGACATATTCATCTTCCATTGGTTTTAATCCAATCGCCTGTGTGATAGCAGAGTAAAATAGACCTATGCTATGAGGGTACTTTTGCCCCCACATTTTTTTATATTGTGCGATACCATTAGCATCATATGACGCATGATATATGGATATTGTGTCCAATTCCCCAATTGCGTCAATAACAACAACAGCAGCTTCTTCATACGGAGATGTTTGAAATCCTGCTGCTGCATGGCTGAGATGGTGTGAAAATCGTGAAATACTACATTTTTTTAACAGAGGTTTTGCATATGAATTTAACTGTTGTTTTAAAACACCTCGTGTTGACCACGGCGTCAACCCATACTGACCACTTCGTATTTTTTGCACATTGTGCATCCACGGCCTTTCATAATATGCAATAGAAGATACATCCCATTGCATTGCATCTTTTATAAGTGCAGGATGTAAATTAGGGTCGTTTTTCTTTTTACTATATCTTTCACTATGACCGGCAAAAACTATTTCTCCGTCTTGGGAAACGACACTTGCTGCAGCATCATGAAATCCAGAACTGATTCCTAAGATGTAGCTCATTTATATATGAATGGGTCACGTTTACGCAATTTGCGTAATTTTTTTCTATACCGTATTTCTAATTTGATTTTGTTATAAATGCGTGTGATAAATTTCTTTATTTTTTTAAACATTACTGATTATTCCTTGATATTTCTATTTGCTGCTCAGCATAATTCTTATCAGACCAATGATAATCATAGACTACGGAGGCATCAGAAGTTCTTATACTATAAACATCAAGGAAATTGTTGAGTAGATCCCAAATGCCTTCCCTACTGGGATTAGGGAAGGACTTTTCTAAATCAATCTGGCCAACTTGTGGGTGTCCAATTGTCAGAGATTTGTCTTCTGGATCAAAATTATTTCTTATGAGCCATTGTCTGAATTCATTTAGTTTCATAATTTGCCAATCTTTTCCAGATGGATTCTGCCCCCATTCTATATCAAAATCACCAGCAGCTTCTGTTTGTGGTTTTAATGCTACAGTTACCAAGTCATCAATGTCTGCTCCATCTTCATCATTAAAAACTTCCCAGTGGTCTTTTCCTACTGCTTTATTAACTCCGACAAACACGCCACCTTGATCACGATTTAAGGTCTCAATTCCAAAACACTCATAGTCTTCTTCCGATAATATAAATCTTGGGGCATTCAACCAACACATTAGTTGGCTTGGCCTTTGCCACTCGGGTGCTTGTGCCTTTTTTCGGTAACTCAAAGCCCATGATTCAAACTCGTGACATAACAAGTTTAACTGCCTAATATGCCAACGAGTTGTTGAGTCAGCATTAATATAGTGTGATGACATATTGCCGCTGACACCTTGTAAATCTTCAAAATAACGGTGTAGCCAATTAAACTTATCATGGTTTATATGTCTTCCCGGATCACCTGCATAATATTCAGTATTATCCAGAGCATTTTCTATGCTAAAATAATCATCTATAAAATAATCAGTAGTTGACTTGTTTATTGCTGCAATAGTTTCATTGATTCGGTCACAAATATACCAACCATTGCGTTCTGAATCAGAAAATCCTACAAAACAATAGTTTTTTTCTAAATGATATTCATTTTTTATTAAATGATTTAATTCTTTTAACCACTTATAGCTAAGACTGTTATCGTGGACGTCTATATAAAGGGTATGTAAATCTCCCGTTTCATAATTTCGTAAATCAATTTCAATCTGATCTAATGTTTTTCCACCACTCATAAATTTCTGGGTCCTTTTCTAATATATATGCCATTGTTGTTGGCTGTGTTCTAATTTTCTCTAATTGAAGTATTCTGGACTTTCCTGCTGCTAACCCATCTACAAACGTATCTGGCCATTGTTCTTCAAATGTGGGTCTAGTTTTAAGTTGTAGTAGAACATCTTTAAGTGCACCATTTGGCAACCCATCGCTGACTTCATCAACCTTACGGTCTAGTACTGTTCTTGGAAGTGCTAATGGACTCAAAAATATATCTGGTCCAAAACTGAATATTACTTTTGCTAGGATATCAACACCAAGATTTTGTGATAAGTCTTGAATATTTTGAACTTCAAATAGCCCGGGCAGAGTAAGAGTAAAGTCTAATCTTACTTGACGACGATTCTTTGCATAAGTGATTGCTCTTTTAAAATTTTCTAACCATTGTTCATAATTCAGCCCAGTACGAATGTATTCACCAATAGGTCCAGTACCATCTAAACTTGCACATATTTGCCAATCTCTAATGTTAGAGAGTATGTCGTCAAATAAATCAATGCCTTTATACTTCACACGACTTAGATTTGTATTATATCTGGCATAAAGTCCCGGGCCATCGCCCAAATCAACAATACGCTTCATATATCGCCAATGTTGTTCATACATAAGAGGCTCACCACCTACCCAATATATTTCTTCAACACGGTGCTCTTCTACAGCATCAGAAAATTCTTTTTCAATTTGTGTATCTTGAAATTTTGATATTTGCTTTCTTATTTCTGGCTTCATCCAATTATTTTTTGGATCGTGCCAATTGATCATATTTTGTTGTCTTTGCTCTGACTCCCATGCAGAACTAAGCATATCCCCACACATACGGCATTTAAAATTGCATAAGTTAGAAAACCTATAATCCCAAGAAATAGGCTTCATATGTGTGTAACCATCTGAGTCAGTCGATTCCCATATTTCATCATACCGACGACGAAATAAGTGCCAAAAATAATCACGATACACATCAGTATTCAAGAGTTTATTATTACAAACCTCACATTCAGGAAGCGTTTCGCCAGCCATCATGCGTCGTCTAACAGATCGCATGTGGTCACTGTTCCAGTGTTCATCTAAAGCCTGAGGATTATACTCTCCCGTTCCAGATTCTGTATCTATATACTGTTCAAAATTTTGTGCTGGTTCTCTGCTTGCACAACACATTCTTCTCTCTGTTTGAGGGCTTAGATATGTGTGTACCCATGGAGCCATACAAAGCGTTTCAGGCTTTTTTTCTGGCTTATCCATATCCTAGAACCTCTGCCCACTTTTCGTGAGAATCGGCGAGGTTGACATTTCTCCTATCGTCAAGCAATTTTATATTATCTAGCAGTTCAGAACCGTCTGTTGTTTCACCATTAGTGATAAAATCAATGATATGGTTAAACTCTAAACGATGCCGCGTAGAAACATCACTCTGCTCTAACGATTCAATCGCAAACGCTTTTGCTTTTTTTGGTAAGCGACTGACACTAAGATAATGAGGTTCGTGTAACATATTCCAATAGATAAAATCAAAGTTTTGCTGATCAATCCAGTGTGCCAAATCTGAAAGATAGTAAACATTGTAAGCGTTTACTGTTGAACATACCTGCAAAGACATGTTATTCAACTCTTTTCTTAATTTCTTAAATCTAGCAATATTATCTTCAACCTCATTCCATATAGCATTGGTCCGCTGGTACTCAAACCTTTCTCCAACATCATCAATACTAAAAGCAACCTCTACATGTTTAAAATGCTTCCAAGTATCGATTGCATGTTCTGGGAAATGTGTCCCATTTGTATTATAGTGTATTTCAACTTGTGGGGCGATTCCTTTATCTACTAAATTTTGGAGCAATTCAAAATGCTCGCCTATCATAAAAGGCTCACCGCCAGTAAATTCAATGTAGCGTATTTGGTCTAATATGTTTTCTAATTCATCCCAGAATTCTGTTTTCTCTCTTGGCCATGCACCTTTTTTTAGCATCATGTATTGAAAACTGGACTTTTTTTGCTCACGTGGCATACTTTGAAGTTCTTCTGTTGCAAATGCACTCGAAGACCATGAGCCACATATTCTGCACTTTAAGTTGCATATGTTCCCCAGTTTTAAATCTAGAAACATTAGTGGCTCTGCCTCTTCGCTCCACTGTATATTATCTGGTATAATGTGTTTTAAGCGATCCAGCGTGTGCATTCTTTTACTGGTTCTTCCAGCATCTTCTTCATTCCAGCATTTTTGACAAGTATTAGGCCGTTTGCCGTCAAGAAACTCTCTGCGGAGAGTTTTCATATGATTGCTATTTTGAATTTGAGAAAATGGTGCACTAGCAAGTTCAAATGGGTTGCCATTATCATCAGCAATTTCATCCTCAGCCAAACAGCATGGTCTTACAGTTCCAGTAGGGCTAGTCTCCATACTAACCCAAGGCAAAACACAAAACTTTTCATGAGGAATTTTCATTAAACCGCTATAGCCTTTAGTTCTGGTAATATGTCTAAAATATCTTCTTTTCTAATTTCATCTAGTTGTCTTGTACGTGCCCAAAACTCAGGAATCAGATGTTGATTATTGGTAGACATCATGAAAGATATAGCACTTTCAAACCCCACAGAGGCCCGATTAAGTTTATCAAATGGTCGCAACCATTTTAAATGCTCTTCATACTTCTCTTTTAATTGTTGCTTATACGCATCTGGAGCAATATCTATTCTATAATGCACTGGATCTTGTAAGATGTTAACATTAAGATCTTGGGCACGGATAAAGCCTCTTTCTACCCAGTCACGATGAAAATCGGGCAAATGCCATGCATTCATTATTGAAAGCGTTGGTGAAATATAAAAATCAACCTCAGGACATGTTTCCAACATTTCTTCACGATTTCTTAATACCTTATCCCACTTAGTCCCTTTTCTAATATACTCTGCTCTTTCTCCAGAGGCATCCAAACTTGCACCAACGGCAACAGAGTCAAACTTTTTCCAATAATCAAAAACTGAACGACCTTTGAGACTGGTTTCTGTAAAGTTACTGTTATAAATTAAACGAACATCAAATCTTCCACGTCGTTCCAATTCGTCTAAAATGCGATAATGTTCTTCCATTAACAGTGGCTCGCCACCAGCGAAGTAAATTTGTTCAACATAATCTAAGTGCTCAACAAGTTGCTCCCATACATCGGTTTCCCATCGTCCAGCAAAGTTAAGTGCTTTATTATGTTTCTTCCAGTCTTCACCGGCTAGTTTTGCTTGATCGCTATACCAATTGCTAGAAAATATATGACCACAACTACGACATTTAAGATTACAAAGGTTGCTAAATCTTATATCCCAATAGGTCATAGCAAACTCGTCATATGAACCGTCTTCGTTAGTTTCATCAACTCTGTCTATATGATGGCCATGATGTTTGTTAGCACTTTGGCGACCAGAGAAAAACCCAGAATCTTCTTGTTCATAGCATCTTGTGCAATAGGAATTTGGTGTCCCATTTAACATATCTTTCCGAAGATTTTTCATTTCCTTAGAATTCCAAATTTCTTTTAAAGTATTCTCTTTACAATTTCCAACTGGACCTTCTTTCATTTCTGCATGACAACAGGGGAACGCTTCTCCCGTTGGATAAGCATGTAAATGTATCCAAGGATATATGCAAAAAGTTTTACTTTCAGTTACTAATTCTTTATGTCGCTCTGATAAATCATCACTAGAAATTTTTACTGGTTCAGTACTATTATAATTGTATGTCATTCTTATCTAATCTTTTTAACTTTGTTTGGTAATTCTGAATATGTTCCACTTTCTGTAATATTTTTTCTTATTGTGCTTCTAGTTCCCAATGTAACATCATCAACAATATTAACTTTATCAACTATATTGCAGCACGGGAATATTTTACAGAAGGAACCAACAGTCACTGATCCAGAAATATTCGTAAGACCACCAATAAAACACCCATCATCAATTGTTGCATTATGAGAAATCCTACTATTAGATTGTATAATAACGTCTTTTCCTATTTTTGATTTAGGATATGCTGTTACATTGGGATATATAAATGAGCCATCACCAATTTCTGATCCCTCTACATAAGATTGATGGTGAATAATGCTAAATCTTTTACACTTAACAGTATCCATATGATGAGAAATTTGTTTTCTTAAATCAAAATCTTGTGTTACTAAATTAATGAAGTATTTAGAATTATCAACTTTGCTCTGATTTAAAAAGTCAATCGGGTTTATGACATTAACTTCTGGAAGATTTGAATATTGTGTTAAATCATTTAATATAGAAGTATCAAAAGATATCGCAAAAAATTCATTTCTGCTCATCGGTATCTTCATCCATCATTTTACGGATGTGTTTATGTCGGCGTAATTCTCTATACATTTTAATTATCGATCTAGGACCATCATATTTCCATACTAGTGGGAAAATTCCATGAATAATACTTTTAAATCCCGCCCACAACAACCTAAAACCGTAATGACAAGCGTGAAGCATATGGTATGTATATGTCATGCTGCTGTTTTTTAAGTGGTCTTTCATGTTTTTAATCATAAAATAAATCCCTAATAATCAATAATGAAATACTTTTTTAAAATCTTCTAGTGTTAATTTATAAAGAATCTGATAATTATGCTCTAGAACATCTTGCATTTCATTATACATGGTATTTAATTCTGATATTGATAGAGTAGAAATATAATCTATAATTTTAAAAATCTTTTCTATTCTCGCTTCATGCCCATTATAATCATAAGATTCTTCCCACCACCTATCAAATGTTTTGAATCCCAATTTCTTTAAATTCTTTAAGAAGCCAACTGGCCCATTGACAACAAATGGGGTTTTAAGTGCAATAGGACGCCACGTTTTTTCTGTAGGGAAAAATGTATTTCCCTTGATATAAGTTTCACACACAACTTCTAGAAAAAAACGATAATACTCACTATCAATGTTTAAATTAGAATCAACTGTTATCGGATATTGATTTATATTATCTGGTCCATTAAAAGGACATTCTGTCAAAAAGTTTAAAGCATCTTTCGCAGTGTCAATACTAGCAGAATTGCTAATAATAGTATCAACACCAAGAATACTTCTTTCAAGGGACTTTTTATCATCTATATTTAAATGATATGTTTGGATGCTTTCTTCTTTATATTCTTTATAAAGTCTGCTAGAAATCCGTAACCTATCCCATGAATTTCTTCCAACAAAACAAGCAAATTTTTTAAAAGATTTATCACTAAAACTCTTCATATGCTTGTTTTCATCAAAAAACAATTCATTTTGAACAGTGGGCAGAGAATGTGCCAGAGGAAGTTTAGTTATTTTAAATGTTGGGTGGTATTCTACTTGATTGTGTGTTCGTATTTCTATATTATTATGAGGTATGTTTAAATTGCTTGATATATTTTCAAGAAACTCATAAAGTCCCATTGATTTTACACACGGCCCTTCTGTATTAAAGTTTATGGTTACACGCCCATTGTTAATAAGTTCTGAGATTATTTGATTTATTGATTCATTATGAAACCAAAAATCATGATTGTCATTAACCTCTACTTGTACAGTCATAAAGATTCATACCAATCCTTTAGTTCTGGAAATGTATCAGCAAAGTTCTTTCCACGTCTTGTATCATATTGCTCAAAGAATTTTTTAAAATCATTACGCAACTTTGGAAGTTCAAAACTTTCACTATGCGGCGTTTTTACAATATCAAGGTAGTCAATTAATCGCTGTAATTGATTTAGTTCCATTTCATGCAAAAATTCTGACGAACTGTTCTTGTCAAACCATTGTTGTAATTTATCGCCCCGAGACTGTCTTATTTCATCAGGAAGAACAAGTGCACTTTGGAAACTTGGAAATCTTAGAATATTTAGGGAAAAATTAACTGCTTCTTTGCCGTAATTCTGTTTATAGTATAACATTAGATCCAAAAATTCATCCAGACTTTCTAAGCATAATGCATTAATAGTACACATACAATGTAGACCACGAAGTTGTTTGCCTTCTAGCAAGTACTCAAGATTGCCAATCCATTGCTGCCACTCAAGACCATCACGGATGTATTCTGCGTGTGTTCCCATGGATTCATTTGAGGTATATAAGTCTAGTTCAACATTCTGTGTTGCATCCAATAACCTGTCAACCTCTTTGCGATTTATCCCAAGATTAGAATTAATTGCCAGCCTAGTATTACTTTTACCTTTGTTCTCGTTAAACCAATCAAACAACTGCCATGTATATCCAGATAGTAAAGGCTCACCACCAGTTATTCGCAGTTCCTGCAGGGTTCTATGCAAATCAGATTCCCACCATTGCATGAATGCTTCAGCATACGGATTTGTATCTTTAAACTTAAAAAGTTGTGCAGAATCATGTGTATGAGTAAAGTGATTTCTACCATCAGATTGTAGCCCACCATATGACCCGTTTTTCTTGATGTCCTTGACCCATGTTGTAGAAAACGCAGGGTTACAGTAAGAGCACGCAAAGTTACATGTTCTATCAAAACTAATTTCCAATGTTTTTAAATCAACATCTTCATTGACTGGAATATTGAAAGCATCATCAATTTCTTTTTGTGAATATATTTTTGTTTTATAGACACGATCACTTATAGCATCTTTTTCCATGTCTTCTATTTTCCAGCAATATTCACAACCCGGTGGTCGCTCACCGGCAATCATTTGCTGTCTGTCTTTCTTTTTTTGATCAGTATTATGAAGAAGTTTTGGATTTTTCTTTACATCATCAGCGGATACATGATGGGCTGGTGGATGGTGACAACTCGTTGTCATACCAGACCCTAACCATATAGTAGCATTGTACCATTTAGCCGCACAAAAACTTTCACTTTTTTTGTCTAATACCTCTTTTTTAAATTTTAAATCTGGATTCATACTCATATTAGTTTTGGTAATCAAAGTTAACCGATAATGAGATTTCGTCAACTACCGTGTTAGAAGATATTGATGTGCAATATTCTATAAACCTGATAATATCATCACAAGAGATGCCATTACCAGTCCATGTTGGCTTTGATCTTGATAATTCTGTGTCTAACCTGTCAGGTGTTATTAGTGTTGTCTTAAAATTTACAAGATTATTTTTAAAAGCAGTACTTGATTGTTTGCTGGCATAACTCAATGCACTCTTTGCTACTCTGTATCTTTCCCATTTTGGCTCTGCTGCAACAATTGCTTTTTCTGCTATACTACCAATATTAAATATCCATCCAGTTTTTTCATGTAATTTCCATTCATCAAATACTGCATGAAGAAGATTAATCTGAGCAAAATTTGCCCAATCTTCATCTGGTGGACCATCAAATGCATTATTGATAAAAACATCATAATGCAATGATTCTTTTGCAATTAATTTGATATGCTCTGGATTAGTTATATCATATCCTGTGCTTCTGCTAGAGCCATCACCGTAGAAATGTTCTTTTAATGCCTTTCCTAAACCTCTGTTATCACCTGTAATATAATATCTATATGTATTAGCCACTGTTTTATTTTGATCCCATGTTTTAGTTAATTTCTGTCCACAAGTAAATGCACATTCAAATAATCTTCCATTGTCAATATCTTTATTCCATGAATCTATAAGATCATCCCAAAACGGATTTTTGAATATAGTTTTTAATGAATTGTGATATATACTTAGATTCTGTTTTCCGTACTTTTTAATAAATTCTTCAACTTGATTATTGCCGTTTTCATCATAATGCAATTCGTTTGCCCGGGGCATTACACTTTCGTCTTTGAACCTCGCATCATATAAATTATGTTCAAAAAAATTACAAGGCAGAACTAATCCTTCTGCTGTTATTACTGCCTTTTTTCCAGTTAAAGCATCACATTTTATTGGCGTTTTATCAAAATAGTCTTTAATATCTGTGTATTGTTTTTTTAGATTTGGCAAATTTTCAATGCTTTGATTTGAATACCTTTTAATATCTGTTGGTTTAAGATAGTACTCCGTTCCTCTTTTTGGGGTGACCTTCCACTCATCAGATTTTTCTAGTGTCTTATGATCAAGAAATCTCCCAGTACCACGAAAGACAATATTCTCAAATCCCCACAAATTACTCATCATTTTTGCAGTGTCAACTTGGTGTTCGTTGTGTTTGAACACAATAAAATTCCATTGTGCTTTGCCTCCGGCAGTTATAAATGCTTTTGCATTTTCCATTGCTTTATCAAATGATACATTTCTTCTATATAAATGATTCGTATCATCTAGCCCGTCAATATTAAAATCAATTTTTCCATAATCGCCAATAGTCTCAGCAAGTTCTTTCCACCACTCTGTATTTCTTACTCCACCATTGGTATGAATATAAATCCACAAGGTATCAGATTTTTTTCTAAAATCTTTTATTATATTCAAAAACTCAGGATGAACAATCGGGTCACCGTAACTTCCACAGAAAAATATTTGTTTTAGGCGGTTACATAAAGATTCGTCAAAAGTAGAATCAATTACTTCTCTACTGAGATGTTGAACCTCAAGGTATGGGTTTGTCTCTCCACCATTAATATTCCTAGGACATTGTGGACAAGCAGCATTACAATGTGTGGTTACCTCAATTTGAAATTCTGTTATATTTTCGTAAGAAAAAGTATTATGCATTTGCAGAGTACCTGCACTGTTGCCACCACTCTGACATCTCTGGAAAAGTTTCTATAAAATTTGTTGAACGTCTGGAATCGTGCTCAGAAAAAAATCTATAAAAATCAGCCATTCTCTGCTTTTTGTCTTCTTCGTTTAATTCTTCTTGCATCCATGCAATATCACGATCTAGTCTATTGATTTCGTAATCCTTAAACCCATGGAATCTAGATTGTTCTGTTTCAATGTTTTCTTCCATCCACTGTTTAATTTTTTTTAATTTAAACGCATAGCTATCTGGAAGCACTTGCATACTTTGCCATTTTGGTGTGTGCAACACTGGCGTATCAAACCAGATTCTCTGATAAGTGTCGCTATATGTTTTTCTTAGTTCTAAAATTCCCTCTAGAAGTTTATCCAGATTAGGAACAGATAGATTGTTCATAGTTATGATAAACGTAAGAGAATTTCTGTATGGAATATCATTTAAAAATTCATGAACACGATCCCATAGTAGACCAAAATCTAGCCCATTTCGAACATACTCTGCTTGGGCACCCCATGTATCAACACTGACATATTGCATGTAATGTTCTATTGTTTCACCTTCACACAACTTGCTTACATACTGTTTGTACTTGTCCCATAATTTTTGATTGACAGAAAAGTTACTTGTCACCGCTAGATGCAAATCAGATTTTGGATTTTCCAAAACATGGTCAAATACACGATAGGTATTTTTATCCATAAGAGGTTCACCACCTGTCATCCTAAAATGCTTTAGTTCTGGATACAAGTCTGGCCACCACTTCCAAAATGCGTCTACATAAGGATTAGACTCACGGTTTAGAATTCTGCGTCTATCACCGTTAAAATATTCAGGAGCATTATGTGGTACAGACGTAGGATATGCACCGTGCTTATCTATTTCTTCCATCCATGTAGTAGAAAACTGCGGACTACAATAACTACATTTTAAATTACAAGCAGAATTAAAATTTACCTCAACATAACTTGGAGTTACATCAGCATCCCAGTCTGCATTGACTACATTATCAAAATGTTCTGCAGCCCACGGTTCTCCAGAGCGATAATGTCGGTCGCTCAATTTATTATTATCTTCCATTGCCCAACAGTAACTACATTCCGTTGGACGAGTGCCTCCCAGCATTAACTTACGCTGTTGTTTTTTGTGTTGAGTATTATGCAATGCTGCAGGATTTTTTGTTATTTCACTGGCATCAATTTTATGCAATGGAGGATGATAACAACTATTGTTGTGACCAGTTGTTAAGTGAAGACTAACTTGCTTCCACTTAGCAAGACACATAGACGGACTGACATCGTCCAACTTTTCCTTCATTTTTTCGGCATCAGAAAGAAATTTTGACTTGAAGTTGTTATCTACTTCATCGCCTGAATTATTTTTACTCATTAGTAATATACTTTTTCACTTTGCGGGTACTTACATATATCTTGTGGTCAACTATAGAATCTGTTTGACTGGCTGATGGGCATTGGGCACATATTTTATTTGGCTTGCCAAAGTTATTAATAAAAGTGTCAATTTGGGTATCATCACTTGTCCAATGTATTCCTTCTGACATGTATGGCTCCCACTCTTTCCAATTTGGAAAGTCATAACGACTTAGTGTGTCTTTTATTAAAGCAGAAGTGCTACACTTGTAAATTCTTCCATTATGCAATAGAGGGCATGTCTGCTGTATACAGTTGTCAAATGCATCCTTTGGGTTAGCATGCCATGGCGACATGTGAGAATAATCATTTTTAAAAGTTTTAATAAATTTGTCCGGGCGGTTTATTTGAAACCGCAGCCCGTTTTTTGTGGCCCAACGATGAATTCCAAATTCAAATACTGGTTCCCAGTCATATTTTTCAAATATTTTTTGGATCGTGTTTTCTAATTTTTTGTCATCCACATGAACAGTTATTTTAAAAACTGTATTACCAATGTCTTGTATAACATCTAATACATCCCAGTGTTTTTCTAGTAATAATCCATTGGTAGTAAATCTTATTTGGCTATCTGGTAACATCTCTCTAACACCAATAAGCCAATCTTTATACTCAGGGTTTATTAGTGGTTCGCCACCCATGATGCCAAAGTCTGGGATCTCTATACGCTGTTTCCATTCGGTTAGCCATTCTTTTCCTTCTGCCCATGTGACATACCCCTTGTGACTGAGATCGCTAAAGTTTGTACAACCTTTGCAAGAAAGATTACACGCTTGAGTTAGCATGGTTTCAACAAAAGGAAGAGTCGGCTTTTGAGAATCGGTCACACGACACCAGTAATTGCTTGACGCTCGGTTACCATAGGTCCAATGTTTTTCCAATTTGGACGATAGTGATACTTAAAAAATTTACTGGCGTTTTCATCAAGTAAGTTATCAGTTAAATCTAATTGTTGGCATAGGCGTTCACCAAACTCACTTATCAAATCATGCGGATTTTTAGATTGCACTTCGCTATTCCAAAAATCAGCGAGGTAAGAAAAATCCTGAACATTTCTGTAATCCCAATTATCTAACATTGTTAAAAATGTTCCCTGACGAGCACCGGCAATTGCCCAAGCACCGTATTCAACATCTAAACCAACATTTTGCCAAATATTTAGGTGGTCAAGGTTTCTATCATGTACTCTGTCACGGAATTCAGAGACAGAAGGGCAATATCCTCTGTCAAGGCACATTTTAACACCTTCGCGGAATCCTGCTCTCCATGCATGAAATTCCGAACCGTTGGGATATGTTGTAGAATAACAGTCATGCATTGCCCAATAACGGTCATCAAAACAAAACTCTACTAAGGTCTTGTCAGAACCATCGGAGTTTTCGTGAGTTTTCATTTCTCGCACAAAATCTTTTGTCCAAGAACTTATGCCGCCGTTTCCATACATTAATCCGTTGATGTTATTTCTTGCTCTCCATCTAAAAACTGCTTGTTCCTGTTGCTCGTTTTTAAATTCTAACTGCAAGTCAAAGAAATCTGGATTTGGTAGGTTGTCACCATCAATTAAAATAAAGCGGTCAGTTTCGCTGGCTTCTGCTGCTGCTTTGTGTGCTGCATCAGAGCCTTTTACGCCATCAACGCGGGTTGCCCATGGCACTGTGTTTTTTACAATAGTCCAAAATTCTTCTTTCTTGGGCTCGTCATATGTTAAAAATATACAATCCAAATCTGCAATATCAACGATATTCATGTGTTTTTAATTTCCAATATTGTCCCTGTCCAGACTCGTCAATTAGTGTAATGTCATTTTTTAAACAACAAGTTCCCGCCGAATCATCATGTACTAACTTTATTGAATCAGTGGGGTTTTGTTGTAAAATACGACCATCTTTCACCTTGATGTTTTGGTAATCTCCACGAACATAAGTGTCTCGGTCTATAACGATATATTTCCCAGACACTTTTTCTGTTGTATAAAACAACGGATAACCATACTCATTATAATATAAACGAAACTCTATTTCAACCGGTTTGTTTTCTTGTTGGTTAAATTCTTCAAGACCTTGCCAAAAGTTGGTCATAGTGTTCCTCTATTTTATGTGAGAATGTTTTCTCATGATAATGAACAGGCTGCTGTTGAGAAAATGTATTAATTCGCAATTGTCCTTCATCTAACTCCCATACCAAATGCCGAGTCCAATCTTCACCGGGGAAATTATTGTGCTTTCCTTTCATATGAACAAAACTTGGATATTCTGCATTTGGCAGTGTTACATTTTCTTCTCCAACCATGACAGCAGCAATTGAATACACAAGATCTGTGTCTGGAACCAAGTCTTTGTCAACTCCAGATAATAATTTGTAATAACTATCCCAGTTATCAAAAATATGTCTGACTTGAGCAAAGAATTCTTTAGAAAACTTACTCATTCTCCAGTATGTAATTGCATTATACACATCAGGCAAATTGTTTTGATCAAATAACCGGCGGTAAAACCTTTCTTTAGACCAATGTCCATAAAAGTTCCTGCATCCTTGTGATATAACAACATCGCGTTTTCTTAAGTGTGTCCACCAATGCTCTATTGAACCAGTTAAAACAATATCAGATTCTAATTTTATTGTTTCGTGAAACGGACTACAGAAGAAAATTTGCCAATCATTTGCAAATGGATTAGTCTCGTCAATTGAATACCGAAACGCTTTTACATAATCAAATACGCTATCGTTCTCAACTTGCTCGTAATTTGTAAGAAGACAAATTTTTGATTCCGGTTGCCAATACCGAATACTTTTTGCCAATGCCCGGGCACATGTTAGATAATCAGTTGTTTCACTCTTTATTGCGGTGATTAAATAACCTTTATCATCAACTGGTTTCAACTATTTTCTCCAGTGATGTTTTGCCCATTACATGTACATCTTGATTTTTAATTTTATTGCGTAAAAGTTTTTCGCGGTTTTTTGTTGTTTTTTTATAAGTTATTTCAAAACAATCAGTGTCTATCATCTTAACATTATGTTCTGGATGAATATTAATCATAGGATATGGTATTGCATGTTTTTTTGTTTCTAAATGTCCTGATGCAATACTCAAAGCAATACTAAGTGCGTAATCATTTCTAAAAGGTGTTTCTGGGAATCCATATAGTTTGGCATAATGATCAAAATTATTTTCTATCATTTTTATAAGTTCAAATATTATTTGGCTGTGCTTTGTTTTTCTAAACATTATTACAGTTGCCCAAAACATTCTCATATGAAATTTTCCAAATGTTGGATTATTGCTTTTTGTTCCTGAAACTTCAATTGCAGTATCGGGGCAAACAAAATCACAAGAACTATTCAATACTGTTTGTAATTGTTCGCTGGCAATTATGTAATCAACATCTAACAATAAAGTTTGATCGTATGGAGTTAAGTCATATGCATGAGAACGGCCTGAGTTCCTCCATTCTACTACGGAGTTTCTATCATCAAAATATCTTCTGGAAGACTTTGTGTTTTCATTTACAATAATATTATCAAACGTAGATGATTTGTATTCAACATCAGTGACGACAGTAGTAGGAATGTTCAACCACCGTTTTATATTTTTAGCAGAAAACTCCGCCATTTTTAGATAATCAGTATCACCCGTGTTATAGGCAAAGAGTAAAGCACCAGTTTTCATCTTTCTTTATTGTTTTCTTCGTATTCAACCAACCAACCGTTCATTTGTTCTTGCCAGTGGGTTTTAGCAATTTCTAAAAGTTCTTGTGTATTAACTTTAACTGGATTTTTATATAAATCTTCAATTACGAGTGTTTCTGAATCTAACATGCAGTTTAGTGTGTTGATTAATAAAGGACCAGCCTCCCACATTCCTCCATTATATGCGAATTGTAATTTGGCTTGGTATTTTTCACGCAAGATTTGTTGAGACCGAGCATGGTCAAATCTTGCCTTTGCGTGTTGATAAATGATATCTGAATCCATAGGAATAGTTAGTATTTTTACTATTCACAGACAAAAAAACACCCGTCAATGTCAGGTGTTTTTGATACAGTATTTTAAATTACTATTATGATGTAATATAACTGATAGAGCCACTAATAGTTGGTGTACCCCAAGTATTTGAAATATGTGTCGTAGATGGTGGACGAACAACTGTGTTAGAACCTGTTGTGCCCTGAACTTGGTCAGAATCCAATGAGTTACCAACATTATCTTGTTTTGTGTCTGCCGCATCATCACGAAATGTCATTATAAATGTTAGAGCATCTGATGCAGAATTAAGAGATACACTAATTTCAATAAAGTTTGCAGTGTATGGTGAACTATCGGCAAACTGTTTGAAAATAGATACTGCTGAGCCACCGGGAGAAAGATCATAAAACCCAGTATTATCAGATATTGATGATACTGTTCCCGAACCACCTATCTTGTCAGTACCAGAATACGTAGTACCGGCAATAGTTGCCGTTGAACCATTTGTAAATGCAATAGTGCCAATATCCGATGCTAGGTCGTTCCATTCTGTGCTTTTGCTGTTGTTTGTCCCAGATCGAATTGCGTCCAAACGAATCATTCCGCCAGCGTTAAAAAAGTACCGGGCAGAGTCAGCATCCGCGAATGAAACTGTGGTTGTTGTCTCTGCTTGTGTATACCAAGATGTAGTTCCTGACACACTTCCGCCAGATGTAATATCGCTTCCGTTTGCTGCTGCGTTTAGTCTATTATTAAAAATAGTATCTATATTTGAACTAAGATCGTTATAGGCTTCAATCGTGTCACCAACTGTTGGGTTTGATATTGCCGTTATTGAAGATCCTTGGTGATTTGCCATAGACGAAATTCTATTTAAAAGACTAGACCATTGGGTGGCAGTAATAGTGTTTCCAACACTTACTGAACTAAGCGTACTGCTTTGTCCATAGCCTTTGTTTCCTGTTCCATTCCCCCACACTGTATTCACGTTGGGGGTATTGTCGTCTCCTGTTCCAGAGGCGTTTCCTGTTACGAAAATATTGTAATCGTCGTCTAGTATTGTTGATCCTGAAGAGTATGCCATTTATATATCCTATTATACCGTTTTAACAATTGCCTCTACTGAAGCAATTTCATCATTATTTTTTGTCTCAAGAGCCCGTCCAATAGTATTAAATGGGGTGGCTTCTCCTTCTTTTGCAGCACGGGCCATGCCATTACCTGCAGAAACCAAGCGGTCTCCTAATTTTACTTTTCCAATTGTTTTAACTGGAACACGTCCAGTCATTGCTACTGGTGGATGAGTTTCGTCTTCACCAACACCAGCATTCATCAAATAAGCTGCTCTGGTACTTATGACACCAAACACTTTATCGCTTAAATCTTCAGATGCTTGTGTTATTTCTTCTGTGCCGCCCAGTTCAACTACAGTGCCAGCCTCATAAACAACATCTGATGCAAACCTTTCAGCCAAGTCAGCATATTGTGCACTGGTTGCTTTAGCATGGACCACATTGAAAGAATTAGATTCAGAACCAATATTGCCACTTCCATCGGTGCCTGTTTTAATAATTTCTTGTAGACTAACAGAACTTGTTGCTTCTATATTTGTTGCTTCTATGTCTCCATCAACACTAACATCATTAGAAAATTCAACATCTCCAGTTGATCCGTTTATTGTAATGGCATCTGTCTGAGTTCCTGAGGCATTTACACGAAGAATCAAGTCACCATTTGTTTCACGGTTGTCAATTCTAATATTGGTTCCCGCAACGTTAAATGAACCCTCGCTTCCTTCACCAACAACGAGACCACTATTGTTTTGAATAGATAGTCTCCCGGAAGTGGTGTCATTATCAGTTGAACTCAAGAAGCCAGATGATGGAACACCTTCCAGTGTCTGTGCATTTGTGGCTGTCCCTTGAAAAAGCAACGTTTGACCGCTTACTGCTGTATCAGGTAAATTAATGCCGGGTTTAATAGTTGATGAAAATCCTGTAATTGCACTTGCCGGGGTAAACGGAGCATCTTTACTGACAATGGCTGACACGGTGTCATCTACAACAATACGAACAACAAAATGTTCTACAGATAAGTTATCAACAATGGTTGTTGGAATTGCACCAGTTTCACCAGCACCGGGCCCAGCACCAAGTGGACCAACCAAGGTAAAGTCTGAACCGTTATAAACATTTAGTTGATCGTTGGTTGTGTCATACCAAATATCGCCCACAACATTGTTACTTGGTTCATCATTACTAGCCGTTGCGGCACTTATTGTTTTGAAACCTGACCCACTGAACACTTTTAGTAGTCCAGCACTGGTATCATACCAAAGTTGTCCTGTTAGTGGAGAACTGGGTTCTGAATTGTTAGCAGCATTCTCAAGTAATTGAATAAAGTTCTCATTGAGAAACTGGCCATACCCAGCAAAGTTTTTACCGACTAGTGTGACATTGCTGTCGGTATTAAGGGTACCATCTGCAACTACTGCAAAAATGCTACCATCTGTTTTATTAACAGTATACGCCATGTTGAGAAACTCCGTTTGCTATAGCTTTAATGTATTTAGTCATTAGTTATATGCATATATTTATGATGTACTTAGGTTAGTAAGTGTTTGAATACGTATAGTGTAATCAATTTGTATTTGTCTGTTTAAACTCTTTTGAACTGGATGAAAAATTGCATGCGTTATTAACTTAAGATTATCAGAAGAACCATTCCAACTTTTTAATCCAAGTTCATCAAATACAAAATCTCCCTCTAAATCAGTAGAGTTATCAAATGCTTGCTGACCATTCGGCTCACCAAAATCCAACAAGCAACTTACAAGAATATCCGAATAAACATTTCCAGATATGTGTGAAACCGTTAATTTATTCCTAATTGGGTCTGTGTTTGCTGCTGAATTATCATCAACAACCTTTGAAAAAGTTTCATTATATAATTCAGAATTTTGTCCAGTAACGTTTGGTGGTAGGTATGTAATAACACCTGTTGGATCAACAGCACTGCCACCGTTCCCAAAACTCATTGAATAAATTTCGCCAATATCTCTGTTAGCAAGACTGTTTGCCAATGCTTCACTCATATTTTCGTAATGAATGGCATTATGAGTATCAAGCAGTGTCTTTTGAGTTGAAGGATCGGTGATTTTAATAAATCCCTTGACTTCAATGGGTGCTGCGATCATGCTCTTGTCTCCACGATAGTTTTTCCCGTTTTTGGGTCGGATATACGAAGAAATCCTTCTACTCGCGTTAAACCAACTTCATTGGTTGTATTCGCATTTTTTTGTTTATCTTTTTCCATATGTAGTTATTTACCTTAAATCATTCGCCCTTTAGGAACCGTGCTATTGAATTTTGAGATTCTTGCAATGAATCACCTGTAAGTCGAAATTCATCAACCTCGGTATTTTCTGGATCTAACTCATACCAAGTGGTAGAAATAGCACCCTTTGCCTCATTTGCACGACTTGCATCAATAACAGTGTCACCAATTTGATGATTAAATACGCCTGTTCCTGCGGTTCCGCGTCTCAACCCACTAACTGTATTATTAGTAATATCACGCTCACGGAATGTTATACGTTCTCCGTTTATAAACAGAATACCAAATCTATTTTGTTCTAATTCTGGATCTTCCAAAACGCTAACATCATCAACATATATAACATCATCACCAAAAGCCAAAGATTTTGTTAGTATTGTTGAACTTTCATTTATTATCCGATAAATTGAGCGATTACCACGCATATCATCAAATATTTTGAAATCAAGAGGCAGTGGTACAGTTTCTCGTCCAAATATTGTTAGAACAACAACATCTTCTGGACCAGAAATTCTTCTTGTTACAATTAATACATCTACACCATCTCGCGTTTCAATAACAAAGTCTTCATTTGGTAGCAGCCTTTGTCCATTATATGTTGCCCATACTCTGTTCTCTGTTGCCCCTATCGTTCCTAATGCATACTCAGTAGCAAACTCGACTGCTTCACTTTCTTCATCATATCTATCCAAGTCATAACCTTGTACATCAAATGGCACAATAGATGTAGATAATGTTCCGATTGGTCCTTGGAATACTTTTGTCTGCAATCTTTGCTCTCTCGTATCATTCCATGTACGAATTGTTACATCATCACCAGAATTCAATTCAACCGAGTCGCGTATTATAAGTTGTCCTGCTGAAATGACATATTCACTTAACGTGCGGACATATATTGAAATACGATCTCCATTTTCAGGAGGTGATGACAGAGTTATTGTTCTAATAGAACTGCCATCACTTGGATTTAAAACAAAATCAGTGTTAAGATCTAATTCTTCATCATTAATATATACCGTAACATCAATTGTTCCAATTTGATCTGGTTCAATTGAATCGTCTTCTCTTGAAACATTATATGTTAGAGTCGACTCATCTGCTACATGATGAATACCATTTGGTGGTTGTAACCGGAATCCATTTACTTCAACAATGGCATGACTTTTGTTTGAATATTCTAAATCATTTTCCAACTCAAACTGTCGTTCATTGCCATCGTATTCAAATTCTTGAAGAATTGGATATGAATAATCAAATTGCTCACTGGTTTCACCAAGAACAAAAATTGATATCAATGAATTATTATTAACAGTTGATAAGAACTCTATGTTAGTTTGATTTTCAGATTTACTAAACGTGAAGTTTTCATATACTTGTCCATCAATTAAAATTAATATTTTATTAATTTCATCAATATCAACTGGCACTTCTATATTATCATCCACAATCTGAGAACTTGTAAATTCATTTGAATAAAGATGATTTCCGCCGCCTAATCCAAATATATCAAATCGTACTATATTTCCTGTACCTATGCCAGAAATTAGAGTAATAGTATTATCAACCCAATCAATACTATATGAATCTGTTGGTAAAGTTGCTCCAGAAGTTAAGTTTGTTACTATTACCGCTGTTGTTGGTGTTGCAAGTTTTGGTAAATCGTATGTTCTGCCCAATGATGCAGATTCTACTGTGACATTGCGACTGTCAGTTTGCCAAGCGTGTCCATTCCCAGAAGTGTCAAGTCCAACACGCGTAGATACGCTAATGTCTAATGTATCAAATGTTGATCCGGGAACTAATTCCTCGGGTGCATGACTGGCATATGTATCAATAAACTTACCACCGTCTACCTCTATGCCGTATGATCGAGAATCTTCTGGAGATCCGTTATATTCTGGAGCGGGTAAAGTACCCAAAAAGGTATCAGTAAAGTTACTGGAATAACTTACATCAAGAATTCTGTCACTATAAGTTGGTCTGGTGACTGTGCTCTCAATGACTATGATAGAATCAGCATCAGGTGCAGACTCAAAAGTGATTGTTGCAATCTCTCCAGTAATAATACTGGGGTTGAAAGTAAAATCATCCTCTTGTTCTTGCTCAACTCCATCTACAAAAACAGATACTTCCTCAATATTTGTAGGTAAACCATCATCTGGATATCCAAGTTCATATACTGTAGTTGAACCATCTGCTGTATATTCAACCGAAATATCATTTTCTGGTCCAACATCAATGTTATCAAACGGTGTTACATCAAATGCAGATATATCGTAACCCGTGTTTTGGTTGAAATCAGGTGCAGATACTTGAACACCGGGATAACTTATACCATCCACTAACAAGGAGATATCATCTCCTGTTGTTCGCGGGGCAGGGACATAATAACCTGCGGTTCTATCTAACCCACTTAACTCACTGGCTGATACTCTCTCATAATTTTCAAGTACAAACTCATCACCAGAAAACAAAATACTACTATCGTTGGTTTCTACTACACGATATACTTCGTTTTCATATCTGACTAAATCGTCAGCAGCATAGAATACATTTGGTTGCCAGTCTGATACGTTTGGAGTATAATCATATCTGTCATATTTTAATGTGATAAGTCCGTTTCTTGGTCCCAGTGTTTTCATAATTGGAACCACACGAGCACCACTACCATTACCACCAACTATATTGATTGATGGTGTTGTTGTATAACCGGAACCAGATTCAAGTATTTCTACACTTGATACCTCTCCTAATACGTTTAGTCTTGCTCTTGCTTTGGCTTCTACTTCTGCATCACCAGTAATAATTACCTCAGGTGGAACAGAGTACCCAGTGCCACCTGAGAACACGGATATTGATTCAATTTCTAAAAAGCGGTTATTAAACCATTCTGAATATTTCCCATCATTCCATTCTTCAGATTCTGAATCAATGCTGCTTGTGGTGCTTAATCTGCCAGTGTCATCCAGAACAGGACTAATAAATTGATTATTCTCTGGATTCCACTCGGCTGGCAAATCAAAGTCAGTTATATCGCCACGATATAATTCTTCACCCTGATATTTTAGATTGAACTGTCTGATTTTAACGTGATATGGTTTGACTTCATTAATATAATCAGAAACAAATGTTTGATTATCTTGTTGATAAACACGGAATGGTTCTAAGGACCGTACTGTATGATCAACATCAACAAGGCTGGTTTTTTCTAACCACTCTGGTGTAATTTGTTCTGATAAAATGTAATTAAACAGTAGTATCAAAGCACGGTTTCTTTCAACACCAAGATCATTGATTAATAGATCGTCATTGATGGCTTCAACAATTTGACGTGTTTCTCTGACAGGTCTTTCATCAAAAAATTGAGCGTCAAAGACTTCATTATCAAAACCAAATCTACCAGCAGAGTTATCTGCTATAGTTAGATCAATCTGTATTGTTGCTGATTGTGCTGCAACTCGGTTCCAAGAATCATTTTCCCGAACATATATTTCCCATTGACCTGTTCCATCGTTATCAACTCGTACCAACTCTCCATCAATTGCATCAAGTGCAAAAAGATCTGGTTTTGTTTTTACAGTTCTGTCTAAAATCGTTTGATCTGAATATCCATTTGCATACCAATCAACAAAATTCCAATACTGTTTGGTGTCAAATGTTTGAATTCTTATTTGGTTAAGTGAGCGATTTTCGTCAACCTCATAAATTGACCACAAACCATCAACACTGTCATCACTCAACACAAGATAACGATAACCTATTGGAACTATGTCCAAGTTTTGGAATTCAAGTTCTAAAGTTGTTTCAACTTTTTTGTTCCATTCACCACTATTCGCTTCGGGAATCGGGTCTTCCGAATTTAGAATAGTAAAGTCGCGAGATTCAACAACAGGGTATTCTATGAGAACATTATTGACTTGACTCAGATAGTTTTGTAATGCTGCTTCTCTATCCCGGAACATACTTTGTCGCGGTCTAAAGTCAACACCATATAATTCAGAGGGCGGAAGTTGGACATCAGGTACCAAATTGCCCTCGGTGTCTGCCCCACTCAAACTATCTAAAAGTTTTCTATATAATTGCCCGGTAATGAATCCATCAGCACGATTCTCGGGTATTAGTTCATATTCTACGTGTACTTGATTATCCGTTTCAATTTGATCAAATTCTACGTGTAAGATGCTATCTGCACGATTTATTAAATCAGTACAATTGAATAGTCCCAACGTATTTCTGGAAATCGGAGCGATATAAGAAATGCCGCTTGAACGAGGGGACTCAATATATTGTTGTATCGCATTTATCCCAAGCGTTTTTCCTGCTGACTCAATAACTGAATCGGTATTTGATACCCAGAAATAATAACGATTAGCAATTATTTGATTATCAACTACACCACCAATTATTGTGAATGAGTCGTTATCCTTGGGTGTGCCCGGACCTTGATATTGTGAAGGTGGTACAGTGCTTTCAATCCACTGGTAAACGTCAACTTGACTTCCTGTGACCCCCTGTGCCCAACGCCTACTTGAATAGGTGATATCATCAGAGTGATACTCAGTCAACCTATAATTTGTAACATCCCACCAAATTTGTCCAACATGTTCATCACGCCATACATTGAAATCAGAAATATTATTTCCTTGATTGTATCCTGCTGGGTCAACCGGGGTGATAAAGTCAATATTCTCTTTTGCAGCACCAAGTATTTTTCCTTGGAGAGGATCAATCCAGTCCAGATATCTTAGTACTCTTCTGTCATCGGCATCATAAACATAAATTGTATTAATAAGTTTGCTATCTACTTCTACTGCCTGTTCGTGAATTGGTTGCCACGCAGGGTCAAGATCAAGATTATTAAATGCAAAAACAGCACCTGATTCACGATCTGGTGCACCAACTAATAATCGACCATTAACATAATCAACATCTGTGCCAAATTTGTCTCCAGTAGAGATTTCGCTAACAAAAACTTGTTGACCGAAAACAAACTTTCCGGGGTTTCGTGGTGAACTTACAGAACTTGGCAAGAAGTCAAATGTGTAAACAGTCCCTGCTTCAGAAACTGAATCAAAGAAAGTCGTTGCTCCACTATCAAACTCTAACTCTGATTCCGTCTGCCACGTACTTGGTATAACCAATCGTGCACCGGGAGATCCTATTACTAAGTTATCAGCCTCGGTGTCAATTTGTACAACGTGCCCAAATCTGGCACTTGTTTGAATGCGAGGTGGTAATATTGTTTGTGTTCGTTGTATAGGGTCAAAGCCAAGGTCTGTAAACGCAGTGCCAATGCCCGGCAAAATCTGTAATTTATTGAATTCAGTCTGTGCTTTGGGCTCAACAGCACTTATAACAATTTTTCCACGAGTATCAAGTGTGGCTTTAACATTTGAAATGTTTGCGTCATTTATGTCTTTAACAAATACTTCAGACCAAGAAGACTCTTCCCAGTAATCTGTATTAGTCAATAATATTCCAGCCGGAACATCTTGTACAGCACGATATACCTCTCCATTAGATTTGCGGAAATCTCCAGAGTTATACGTTGCTGCAACTACGTGTGAATCTATAGCAGAAACTTCTACATCAACGTTATTGATTCTTACCGTGTCTCCTGAAGTCAATTCTGCGTCTGAGTTAGATGATGTTGCTATGCCATAAATTCTTGGCTCGTTTACAAATCTCTCAGCAGATCCGCCATTATTAACCTGACGACTATCCCCGGGTGACCCAATATATAAACTACAATTTGTTGGACACTGGCTTAGGCTAAATCCAAATTCTGATCCTGACTGTGGGGTTTCAGCAGTTAAAGTTTGTAATTTTGAAAATTCAGCGGTTTCTATTTCTAATATATCACCAAGTTCAAAATCAGCATCTAAGACATTGACTTCTGCATTTGACAACACTGAATATTCTTTTCCTAAATTGAATTGCGGCACGGAGTTTATCTCTCCGGGTGTCAAAAATCTTTGATTGATTTTTACTGGAACAACAGATGTATTTGAAATACTTGTATCACGCCGTGGCGTATATACGTCTTGTGTTTTATCATCTATTTCAAACCGCTCAACTGTTCTATCAAAAACAAAAGTCTGTCCGGGTGTTTTTTCATTACCAATACAACCAATTGCTACTTGTCTGCCATCTGTGGTAGTATCAAGGCTTGATCCAAAGTTTTCTAATTTAAACTGTATATTTCCTGATGGTGTTGAGTCTGGTGACTCATTAAGCGTGACTTGGTTGTTTTCTATATCAATTGATTCAACATATTGTCCAGAATTAAACCCAGTACCAATCAAAATCATTTGTGGCTCAATACCGGAAATACTATCCAATGTTATTACTGTATCATCGTGTGAAATATAAGACTTGGTTTGCTCTGGTATTTCAATAGTATTAACGTGTTTAAAATGTGACCGTGCTCTTATTAGTATCTCAGAGTCAATAATGTCAGAATCACCGTTTGTAAATGAAATAGTATTGGTATTACTATCAAAAGTGTAATCAACTTCGGCACGGAGAATAACACCATCTCTTAACACAGAGAAACTATCAGTATAATCATTAACACCAATAAGTTGGTCAAGAGATGGATTATAGACTGTTATAGTACTATCATTATCGGGTGCCGTATTAAAACTTAGTGTTTGTCCAATTATTGTATAATCGGTAGTAATTGTTTGTTCTGTATTATCAACAAAAACACGCAAATCAGCGGGATCTGGTGTTCCAATAACAGCAATATTAAAGTCGGTTTTGACGCCATTTCCAATGCTGTTATATGTTAATGAAATTTGTTCTTTTCTTATAATTACAATTGTTTCGCCAGAACTTGGTGCAGCCGCAAAGCTAATAAGATTTTCTGTTGTATTAACTACATAATCACCGCCCGTTCTGGAGAATACGGTGTTGTTGACAATAACTGAAAGTTCATCTCCACTGTTATCTGGACCAATAGAAATTTCTCCATCATAACTAAATTCGGTTGTTGATCCGTCACCAACGTGCGTGACAAATTGTGATTCCCGATCAACTCGTGCATATGCATAAACTCGGCTTGCACCCGGAGAAGCAACATACGCCCAACGCTCATCGTCGCTGATTGCAACTGAGTCGCCGAATCTGTCGCCTTCGTCGCTATTAGGATCTAACAGTAATTGCGTTTGTTGGAAAGTCGGATCAGCAGAACTTTCTTTAAAGATTGCAGCGGCATAACCTTTGTTTACATCAGAATCTGGTGCCCCTACAATAGCCCAGTTAGAGTTGCCAGCGGCAATTGACCGCCCATACCCTTTTATCTCAGGGGTACGAAGAGATAATGGAGCAACTGAATTATATGAACCATCACGATTTAGAATATAAGCAAAAACTTGTCCTCTATTGTCAATGCCACCATCTGGAGACCCTACCAGAACGCCAACATTGTCAAAACCTTGTGCAATTGCTGTCCCATATTGGTCTGTTTCAATTTCTGGCACTAACTTTGTGTTTGACTTAAATGGTTCTTGTTTTTCTAATACTTGCCACGTGCCATCGCCACTATTATTAACCCACGCACGGTCACCGGGACGCAAAGAGGTTGAAAAACTAAGATTTGCAATATCGCTTGGCTGTTCAACTCTTGCAGATTCAAACGTCAGAACAATGCCATTGCCAGTTTCCTGTGTCTGGTTTGATGAGAAACTAAACGAAATTAACGCCGTCTCAAGAGTTGGAACACCTTCTATTTCATAGTAACCATTAATACCCGTGGAGAAAGATTTTATTATAATTTTATCTCCGGGAACCAATCCGTGAAATGCAGAAAATGTAACTCGTGATTGTCCATTAAGATTGTCATCAAGTTGAATGATACGTGCATTTAACTTTCCTACATAATACACATTCCAGTCAAACTCAGAATCTTTTGCAACCCAAACAGTGTTACCGGGTCCAATTTCATCAAATGATATTTCAGACTCTATATCTTCAAATGAAAAGACTTGAAAATCTACATCATCACGATTTACAAACCCAGCACTTGGCAGATCTGTGTCTGGTCGAGATCTTGTCAGTTCTGGTAAAATATTACTGTTTGAAAATCTTACGCTTTCTTTATAAAGTCTTTCTACGCGGACTGCCTGATCTGCGGCTACATCATCATTGTTCTCAACAATTGATATAGTAGAAGGATTGGCTTGTAATTCTTCTTGGTTTAGTGATATTTCAAAATATGAACGATTGCCATTAGCACCATAAGTGCCTTGTTTTACGGCCCAGTTTTCAAACACACCATAATCTGCTCTTTCTTTTGCAAAATCAGCAGTAGATAATAATTGAGTTGTGGGCAAAGTGCCTTTAGTTGCAATGAAATTACTATAAAGATTGGTTTGTGTTATATCATCTAAGTTGAGATTCTCAAGATAATCACGTGGACGGAATCCTATTATACCAAGTCCCAGCAAATCAGAATCTTTGTTAAGATTCGCAGAGTTTTTATTATAATAATCAAGTGCATCGTCTGCTTTTGTCGCTATATTCGGCAAAAGACCTTGTCGGGTATCATCAAAATCACTTGGCAACCAATCATTGTAATCAAACTCTTCAGATGGTTCTATTAACTCTTTCGCACTCCACAGTTGATTTTTAAACCTAACTATTTCGCCACGGGCATATCTATTGTTTGGTGACCAATCTGGAATATCGGGATCAGATATAAGAAAGCCCGGGGCATCTGGGCGACCTGCCCAGTTTGTAGTTTTAGATCCAGAGAGGAGCAATCTATTTTGTCTGTTTCCTGATGCTGGATCATAAAACAAATCAGCAAATATACTTGAGTTATCCAAAATCAATAAATGTTCATAATTGACAAAATTAAGTTCTGCCAGCCCAATAAGTTCTTCAGATAAAACCGATATTTCCGTTAAGTCACCACTACGATCAACATTATAATTGTTAGATTTTATTGGGTTTCTGTTTTGGTTTAGCAGTACCCGTGGATCACTGGAAACATCTTCAAGCAGCCCGGCTGCTCTATTAACCAAAATGTTTTCAGCGGCTGGGTTTAGGTTAATAATATTACCAATGCCCCAACCCTGTTGACTCCAGTTTAAAAACTCCCTTGCTATTTGTCCCCAATCAATACCAATTCCATTGCTTCTTGTATTGAATTGCATACCTCTTGACTCAAGTTGCCGTCCATAACTGATCAAAAAGTCAACAACTGCGTCTCGGCTTCTAAATGTATATCCATATGGAACACGTGTGATTTCGTTATCAAAGTCTCGTGCATATCTTACAGACACATCATCAACAGTAATTGTGTTAAAGTTGCCATTTGGTATGCTTTGGGTAATTTCAAAATATGGTCGGGCAGAACTGTTACCCCAAACTGTCCAACCATTGTCACTGACCTGTACAATCACCGAACTAAAAGATATTCTTGCATCAGGTTCATTTTGATACAGTAATAATTGATAACTTTCCTGTGGTACCAACAAACTGCTGTTTTGTGTATCAGGCGTAAAGTTCTCGGCAAAAAGTCTGAGATACTGTTTGTCTGAGAATCCGGCTAAGCGATAACAAAGTCTAACATCAATGTTTGAAAAGCAATCATTCACGCAATCTTGATCAACGTTACCTAATTGTTTTTCGTAGTCAGAAACCCAGTTAAAGTAACTATTTTGTGGGTTGCCCTGTCCATAACTGTTTAAATCTGTAATATCAAGACGTGAACGAGAATCAAAAAGATACTGTTCAAACTCAGAATTAAATTGATAACGATCACGATCAATGCCAGTAGCAAAATATTTCGCTGGGCGAGTCAATGCAATAAGCCTTTGTATAACAAAAGGATACGTGCTACTTCTTCTCCACGCAGTTTCTACTGGAGCACCATCACCAAATACCCATTTTTTTCTAAAGTCTTGGAAATTATAATTGTTTACTACATTATCCAATGGCGATTTAAGATTTCCGTGCCCATCAACTGGTATTACATCAAGAAGCCCACGGCGAACTCTAGACTCATTAATATATTCTCCAGAAGGATCACGAACTTTACCATCTGCGATATCTTGCCATAAAATTAAGTTGTTTTCTGTATATGGTGCAGGGCCATATGTGCTTTCCCACCACGTCGGCTTTGTTGTTAAACCAAGCATTTCCCAAGGACGAGAATGTGGGCTGTCAGTATCATAAAAATACTCGTAAATCCCTCTCCAGTGTCCAAGGAGGGCTTCTCCATCAACAACATCATTGGCGGTAGAATAATTGTATGTAAAGTCGTTATCAGCAATATAAGTCTGATTGCGATAGTCCAAACGATTCAGCCCAGACCACGTTAAAAATTCTGTTGATAATATATTGTTTATTGTTTCTAAATCATAATCGGTTTTTCTAAATTTTCCGGGTATGATATCAGCCTCGTTAATTGGTATCTCTGAAGATACTTTAAGATTGTTATAAACTCTGCTTTCAAACTCTAATATTACATCATCCCTGATATCGTCATATGCTACCGTGATTGATCCATCGTGTCCACGTAACACATTGACTGGCTCTACAAATGTATCATCAACAAACTTAGCCGGTTTGTATGCAGGATATAGACCTATTTTAGTTGGTGTGTTAGGTACAAAACTTGCATTTGTTTTTGTATACTCGCGTATAAGAACGCGATCACCAACTGTCAAATCTTGTTTAATTGTTATAGAAGGCGAATCTGTTGATACTTCATAATCATCGTCTTTTAAAAGAATCTTATCATTAAGATATACCATTAAACTTTGACGGTTGGCATTATTAAAATCATACGAATATACCGTATCAAAATCCTGTCCGGTCACTTCTCTTACAACGGTTTCGCTATCAACAAAATCAAGACCACTTGGTAGCATATCACTCCAGTAAAATGCACTGTTTTCACTCTTTTCAGAAGAAATTCGTGCAACGACTTGATCAAGTATTCTGCGAGCCGGGGCATTACCAAAATCTTGTCTTGTTACAAGATCAATAATCCGTGTTTTATAGGTTTCATAAGCACGAGCGTTGAACTCTAATGCATCAAAAAACTCAACTCTACCGGAACGCAAGACGCCGCCAGTTGGTAACATTGAACTGCTATGCTGTATAATGTCTGTTCCAAAAGGAACAATGTTTCCTAAATCACGGCTGTTATTTGATCCATTAATTTGACCACGAAGTTCAGGAATATTTTGTACAAGTGTTTGATAATGATTTCTTATAGTTCCCAATGTGACATTGGCTGATTCTTCATTAAATGAATTTCTTTCCAAGTTAGCAGGAATTTCATAAAATCCAACACTAGATGCTTTGTCTGATAATGCCCGTACTTCAATTATTGTGCCGGGTTCTGGTTGTTCTAAAAATTTTATAAGAGTATTATTAGAATTAACTGTTATCTCATACTGTGATGGTGATACAAACTCAGAATCTGCTGTAATTTTTACTGCGGGGATGTCAGTGTCTTGTTTAACTGGAATATCTAATGATAAATCTCTGCCTGTTTGGTATGCATATCGGAATACTTGTTTTTGTTGAGCAGGTGCGACTGCTTTTTGCCAGCCAATGCGTCTTTGATAATCACCGGTTTGGTCATATTCCCGAACATAGCCGGATTTAACATTAACAGTTTTGCTTGTACGACCATCTACAGCCGTAAAAGTATCAGTATAAAAATTGTTATTGAATACTATGTCACCTACATTGTTAATAGTTAAAAATTCAAGTGGGAATTCTAGTATATCATCTTCGGGACCAGTTCCAACAGCATATGAAAAAAGTTTTGACCCTGAAAAGTTACTTCCGGGATATATTTCTTGATTGCCGAAACTATTACCATTTTCATCAAATACATCAAATAGCGGTGCTTGATTTATGCTTTCTTTTTGTTGTGCAGGTACCCACGAATCACCATCATATCGGAAACTTTTTCCTTGGTTGCGAGCACCACTCTTGACGATTATATTATCATCAATATCAATTGTTGATGTTGCTTCATTTAAAAGAACTTGCTGATCGCCATCATCATTGGGGTCTCTCAAAGATACTTCATAAATTTTGTCTCTAACACGACGATCATTATCATTTGCAAAAATAATCCGTGTTCCATCAAGCAGAGAAACACCGTCTATACTGTAACCACCAGACCCATTCACATTAGTAAATGCATCAGTTTGAGAGAAATCAATAACATCAACTGTGTCTAAGTTTTTTGTGCCAAAATTAAACAGACGCAGTCCCAATCTAAACTCTAAAATTGGTCGTCGGGCTTTTTGGTTATTATTAATCGCTGGATTTGTATTATTGTATCTTGCGGTTTCTCGTATAACATCCTCGTGAAACCAACGATTTGAGCGGGTCCACGGATTTGAATCAGGACTTGCTCTATTGATTGTCAGATAATCTGGTTGTTGTGGTTGGTTAAGAGACTCTTCAAAATTACCAATATCAAAAGGAAATTGGTCAAATCGTATTGCTTCGCTATCGGTGTATGTTTCCGGGGTGATAAAATCTTCAACTGGAAGCAACATAATTGATGTTCCAACGCCTTCAACATAATACTGGTTATCGGCAAATGATTCAGGTACTACTAATCCCCGGAATTGTACTTTTAATCCATTTGTAAATTCAACGCCATTTGGACTTGTATATTCTTTTCTGCCAATAATATCATTGACATCGAGCAACCCTCTTTGCTCTTGCCCAACCAATAGTATACGACCAAACAAATCTGGATTGTTTTGATCTTGATAATATAATGTATCTTTTATTGCTGAAAGTAGCGGTATTTCTTCAAATTCATTCCCAGAATCTCGGTAGAAACTTCTGTTGGCGTTTTGCTCTCCAAACTCAACGGTGAATTTGCTTAATTTAGGCACTTCTTGAACAGCAGTTAATGACAGATAAGATCTTCCATCATTGCCTTCTATTACCGAAATTCTCCAAATACTTCTGGTTTCTGAAATATTTGTTATAGGAGATGTCTGGTCCCACGATTGCGTGTCAAATGATCCAATCTCGCCGTTATTTTCGGTTGCTTCTTCAAGAGGGTCAAAAAATGTAGTTTGATTCCAAGAATTGCTATCAGTTGGTTGTGTTATTACTACTGACTTACCATTGAAATCAGTTACCCCATCAATACCACCATATTCGTCAATAAATTCATCAACATAGCGGTTATTAATTTCATCAAAACCAATATCTGTTATTAAATCAACTGTTCCGACACTTTGTAAATTGTAAAAGAAACTTTGTTCGTTACGATCAGGAACATTGAATGTGATAGTACCAGTATCTGAACCATTATTAACAACACCCAAAACATTACGCGAAGATCGGTTAGTAGCACCATCTAATGTTCCAGAAGTGCCGGGTTCAGTTTGTATCCAAAAGGGGTTTCCCGGCTGATTTAATTCAAATGTATAACTGCCACCACGAACAAGCGTAATAATTGGGTTGTTACCTGCCAACCCTTCTAGTTGATAACTTGACTCTTGGCGAGAGACATCAAAACTATCAGTAAATGGAATTTCCGTAGCAGAAACATCTACGGAATCTGGCCCAGCAGGTAACCAGTAATACCGATTAAAGTTGCTGAATTTGTCAAAATCAATGAACGGGTCCCACGCAGAATATTCAGCCTTAAAAAGTCGGTCGTGGCGTGATACATCGGCACCGTTATTGGATAGAGCATCAAGCATTCCCGGGTAAGTGATGGCATCTTCTGCATTGCTTGAGTCCTCATCTGTAAAGACTACTCCCGGCTCAAGTTGATAATTGGTTCGCTCTGCGGTTAGTTCATCAACATAATTGTCTGATGTATTATACCCGGGCGTACTAACTCTGCCAATAAATCCCTGAACACGCTCAAACTCTGGATTGCGAGTTAACTGGTCAAGGGTTGATGACAAAAATTTTCGGTTTGGCTCAGTCCGAAAAATCTCAGGTAATAAATCAATTGTTCTTGTTAATTGTGCCATATTAAATTTGTGTTGTTGTTGGTGAAACTCTTAAAGTGGATGATGTAAGAGAATCTACTACTTCTACATCATTTACAGTTGCAGCATTTACGAAAATTTCATCTGGTTGTGAGCGAACTTCATAAAGGTCACCAAATCGTTTATTAAGATCAAGCGGAACAAGTACAATACTTGACGCTAAATCACCTAATTCTTGATGAAGATATGCACTCAATTCCGAAAAATAAAATGTATCACCAAAATCCCAATTTTCTAATCTAAAGTAATTATTCATTTCAGAAATAATCCTACTTTTAACTTCGCTATCAGTTGCGACGGAATTGCGTTGTTTAACTACCTTAATTGTTGCCTGTAGTTCAGGATCAGCCTTGTCGCCGAATAGTGCTTTAAATTTTGCACTGTTTAATATGACATTGTCTGATATCATTTTAAAATCTTGTAATTCACTATAATCTTGAGATAACTGCTCAATTGTTGGCGGCAATGGCTCAGATACACGCCCAGTGCTATCATTGATATATTGTCTGTATGCTGTATTATAACTGCTTGTTATAACATACAAATCAATAATATTTGTGCTACCGGGATCAATGCGGCGGCTATTTGGAGAATTATGTCGGTATTGGAAATCAATATCCTGACGACCAGTTCGTGCAACGAAATCATTACGTTCTGTAAATTCACCGCCATTTACTGTTCTTGTAAATTCCCAAAATTGGTTTTCTGACGTGGTATAAAAAATTTGTCCATTAACTAACCGACGGCGATTTTCAAGTAGATCATCTTTTGTGGCATAGGTAGTGTTTATAGTATCACTTGATACCAGTTGTAACCTTTCTAAATCGTCAAAATCGAGTATTCTTTGTAGAAAAACAAGCTTTTGGTTAGGGGCTCGTGTTGGATTTACAACTTCCCGGAAGAAATCAGGATCGTCTGCTATACCATCAGAATCTGAGTCTGCATAACTGACAAGAACACTAAAATCATTAACAAAACCATCACTTTGTTGCGGCTGCCCAATAATGTCTAACTTATTATCAAATGCAAGTGGTTGTGGGCTATCAGGCTGGCTGTTGGTCTTTAATACATTAATAAAGTCATTAATCACTGTGCCATTTTTTGTATCAAAAACAGTTTCATTTTCATTATAATAAAACCGAGTTTCAAGAACAGAAGCAAAGTAATATTCTAACGAGCGACTTTTTACGGTATAAATTTGTCCATCTGCAGTAAATTGTACCAACCAAGATGCATCTGAATTAACACCATCAGTTGACTTTGCATTATCAACGCTAAACTCTGCATCTTCATCTAAATTGCTACTGGTAATGATATACCACTCTCTGTCGTTGTTATCATATCCCAAGCCAAAATTACGGAAAAGTCTTACTTGTTCAACAATTTTTTGCTCTAAATCAACTGGAAAATCAACAACAAATTTTGGTATTATTTCAGTTATAATAGCACCAGATGGAATTCTTTCGTTTAGCGTAATTGGACCAGTGCCATCTGGAAGATTACCTGTCCCAAAGTTGGCACCATCCTCAATTACCTCAACCGGTGTTGCCCAAATAAACGACTTTTCATCGCTTCTTATTGGAACACCAAGTTCTAATTGATTATCTCTGTTGAAATAATATCCAGTTGGTGCCTCAAACTTTAATAATGCACCCGGCTCAATATAACGCCGTGTACTACTGGTGAAACCAGCGACATTTTGCGGCTGATTAATATTTTCAGAATAGAAAAATCCCGTTGATTGATTTATTATTGTAGTTGAAAGATTCCACTCTAACTCTTGCACTGCAATATTAGGACGCGGAAATTGATCGTGATAAAATTGTATTGTAGATCTTCTAGAAACCAATGGCTCAACACGATTTACAATAACATCAGCAATATCATTAACAGTGTTCCAAGTAAATGTAAGGCTTGGACGACCTTGTTCCCGGTAAAGAGCACCATCACTGGCAAATATGTTTGTACTAGAATACTTCCCTGTGACATCAAGCAAATCAAGATACCGATTAGTTCCTATGCTGCTCCGATTTACTGCTTTGCTTTTTATTATGCTACCAAATCGAGTAAATGGAAAAACATTGTAATCTTCACCATTTACCATTCTGTTCTGTGTATAAAAACGAGCCGGAGCACGTTGCTTTATTTCATCAAGTGTTTCTCTTGCTCTGGCATTACTCACCGGGGTTTCAAGTGCAAGTGTAAGAGTTAGCGTCTCATTACGACCAGTACGGCTAACATACGAAATTGGTATTGTTACTGATTGTAAATCCTCTGTACTAATAACATAATCAAGACCATTGTTTACACGCAATATCGTGCGGAAAAATCCCAGAGGCATTTCCGAGAATACACCATCACCAAAGTTAAGTGTAATTTGGTCATTTGCACGACTGCTTACTGAATAGTAATATCTGTCATTAGGTCCACGCTGTGCACGACTGGAATATATATTTTCAACTTGTTCCCACTCACGCTGTAACCTTCCGTTGGAGTCAAGTTGGTTTAACCAAACATCTTCATTATTAATTCCACGTACATCAATTTCTATCTGTCTATTGGGCACCTTTTCTGTTACGCGAAAATCTTGAAAACGCAGAGTTCCTTGTTTAAAATATAAAAAGTAGCCAGTATTATTAGATGCAAACCCCAATCCATCATTTCTGAACAAAAGGTTGAATTGTCCATTTGCCCGGGGCATTGGCTCATAAATTCTGTTTTCATCTACGCTTGTTGCGGAAATCGCCTCAAACGAGGTATCAACACCATTAACTGAAGCATTGAACGGAAACACTGGCAGTAGTCCCGGTGCTAAATTAACAGTATATTCATCAGTACGTATTCCCAACAACTCTTTGCTATTTGCAGGACTGCCGATACGCTGCGAATCGACCAGTGCGGCATTAATGATTGCATTAAATTGTTCTTGCCAGTTTTGATTAGTTGTATCATTCCAGTTAATAACTGTATCAGCAAGATTGTTTCCAGCAAAATCTCGTACTGTTTCGGTTGTTGAGATTGATTGGGCTTTTAGAAATCCACTTGCGGACTCCGCACGTTTTGGTGTGTATCCAATTAGATCAGCGGCTTTGTTTACTGAGTCACGACGCTCTGCAGTTTCAAGAAAATTCTCTCTGGCATTGAGATCAGACCTAAAGGAAAGAGATTGTCCCATAAATGCAACAACATCAAGGAGAGCAACAAATTCTGAACTCTCAACATAGTCATTAAAACTTTCTGGGTAATATCGTTGAAGATAATCAACGAAGCTTTTTCTCAGAGTTTCATAATCGTAACTCTGGAAGTCTGCTTGTCTGTATGTTTCATAAATTTGCCGCCAATCTTCGACGCCAAAAACTGAGGTTTGTCGTGTTGTTTTTGCCATTCAAATATTTATGGCAAAAATTAAAACCGCAGTTAATCTAATTGGACTTGGCGAGAACTTTCGTTGAATTGAAGTACTAAATCAAGCGGAGTGGCACCTGAGTTAATTAAAAGTGACATTTCAAGCAAAACGGCACCGTCGCGTGTAAAAACATTTACGGTATCAACACTAAGTCTGGGGTCTTTTGAAACCACCCTTTCGGTTTCTTCAATTATTTTTTGAACTACATCATCTGTTAATGGCTCAAATATAAACGCCCAAATAGAACTTCCATATTCTGGGCGACCGGGCTTCTCTCCTTGGCGTATGTTAAAAGCATTTAATAAATCAATTTTTATTAAATCAATATCATTTTCAGAAAACTTTTTAAATCTTTCTTTGGTGGTGAATCCGCGAAAAGTAGCCATAATACTATTTAACCCAATTGATCCGGTGCACCGTCATCAGGTGTTGTAAATGGTGGAACTTTATTGTTAGTGATTATTCTATCGGTTGTCTGTGCAAATGCCTCAGGAATATCAGAGGTATTCACTGCCACCAATGGGCTTCTGGTACCAGTACCAGCACCGCCACCGCCAAAGAAACCACCAATTGCGGGGATTTTTTCTATTGCAAAATTAACTGCGTATTGTGCACCGGCGGCTGTAACATTAATATCACTAATATTTGATGATAAATCCGAAATACCATCACCAATACCGTCTGTAATTCCCTCTATTCCACTATCTAACGCGGACGTGAACCCATCTGAAATCCCTGATACAGCACCGCCCAAATCACCTGCTATATCACCAATTCCATCAGTAATACCAGAAATACTATCTGAAATATCTAAACTACCAATACCATCAGATAATACACCTGTGATGTTCTCGGTAATACCAGAAATATCTCCACCATCAAACCCAGAAACAATGGATTCTATAGTTCCGGATAGGTTTTCAGTTATTGCAGAGGCAGAGTCGCCAAGTTGTGCGGATAATGCACCAGTGATATTCTCTGTAAGACCGGCGATGTCTTGACCATCAAATTCGGAAACAATGGACTCTATAGTCCCAGAAAGCCCCGCAGGAATATCGCCCAGTGCACCCGGAATTCCGTCAGGAATAATATCAGTTGCACCTGCTACTGTGTCACTAATATTGCCATCTCCAAAGCTTTCTATCCATTGTTTAGTGACTCCTACGCCTTTTTTAGTTGCGGTTTGTACAAATGCTGCTAATTGTTCAGGGGGTTCCTCTCCAGTTATCAGACCAGCATCTTGCAATTGTAAAAATCTATCACCCATAACTTGTTGTTGAATTGAATCTTGTAAATCCGAATTAGTCAAGAGTGAATCAATGCTTGTTGCACCCTCTCTTCCAGTCCAGATTTGAGAATTTTGTAGAAATTCTTCTAATCCTGATTCACTATTGTTGAAAAATTCAGTTGATCCCGGTTTTAAAACCCCAATTTCTTCAAGTTTATCTGGCGTGAATGCAAATTTTCCTATGCCAGATTCGGTAACTTCATCCACACTTTGCCCAGTATCTTTCGCGGCTTGTGCTAATAGTCCTGTTACTTGCTGTGGGTCCAGCGAGCCAAGAGATATTTGTGCTTGATTTTGAAGAGCAGCATCTGCAAGATCAATACCGTTAACTTGCTCATTTTTAACACTGTCCACTGCATTTTGTTGTGCTTTTGGTAACGCCCCGGGGGTCTGCGAACTTAAACGAGTATCCAACGCAACCCCTAAATTGTGTTGAGGATATGGTTCGTGCGTTGGTGCTCGTGTTACAATTGTTTCTAATTTTCCTTCTTCAACTTGCCACCCAAGTGAAGGGTCAAATCTTGATTCTGATAATGGATATTTTACAATTGGTGCTGGTTTTAATACCGGACTAGGGGGGAATGTGTTTAACCCAACAACTGAACCACGTAATGATAATGGCCCACCGGCAGCAAAACTACCAATACCACTGGATTGTAGTGATAAATTAACCCCAGAGCGAATACCTACAGATTTTTCACCACTTATCCCTATAGCATTCTTAGAACTCATATTTAGGGAGCCGCTTGATTGTGCGGTTAGTGTTTCCTCTGCATTTAAGTTAAGAAATTTCCCTGCATTAATATTCACATTTTCATCGGCGTGGAGATTTAAATCACCTTGTGTGCGTAAATTAATTGAGTTTGACGAATAAACATCAACTGTTCCTTCCTTGCCAAACTCTAACCACGTTTTGCCGTTCGCGTGTGTAATATAAAAACAATCACCAGAATCACTCATAGTAATTTGGTGGCCTCGTGCAGTTCTTATTCTTACCATTTGATCACGACCATCTAAATCGCCATCATCCATTATGAAACTGTGACCACCTTTTCGTGCAACAACTTTTGCATCTTCTGGTTTTATGTCACCATCTTCTAGTTTTTGTCGTATTTCTGCATCTTCTAACCGTGTTTGGTAAACTGGCCGACCGGGTGATGAAACGCCGTATACTGAACTTGGTGTCTCCCGCTGACTTGTTGTGCCAATTGTTCCTCTTACACGATCTTGAAGAAGCCCCTGTTGAAATAGTTGATTAGCAACCACACTATGAACGGGTTTAGGTTGGTTATAAAATTCTGGATCTTGAAGTATTGCTGGATCTTCGTTGTTTATTTCCGTAACGGGCAACCGAGACGCCCCACCAAACAAATCTTGTTGGTCATTTGCAAAATTTACACGGTCTGAGCCAGCAATTCCGGGAACCATATGATTAACGCCGGGCTCTGGAATACAACCAATATAATAGCCATCATTGTGTTTTCCGGCTGGGAAGAAACACAAAACACGCGTTCCTATATCAGGTGGCGTAAACCACATTCCATATGAATGTTGATTGCCTTCATAGTCACCAACGCCTTCAGCATTTCCTGTTTTCTCAGTTGTACCGAAAAATGGCGATAGGTATCTTACTGTTCTCCATAGTGCTGGATCTGTTTTATCAGGACCCGCAAACTCTTCAATATAAACGCTAACACGTCCTAAACGTAGTGGGTCGATGTTGTTACGGATTTCTCCAATGTATGGTCCTGATTCAACCGCAACACCACCTCTGTCAAATTTGTATCCTTGGCTTTTGCCTTTGCCTCTTAATATATTTTCAGCCATTAAATTCTCTGTTGTTTATTAATCATCATTTAGTCCCGAGTTATCCGGGGTTACATCTATTCCTGATATACCAAATGGTCCATTTCTGGGTCCAAATGTATCAACATTTTTAGATTCTCCAACCTCAGCCGGTGTTCCGGGAAATATAATATTATTTAATAGATCAGCACCGGGGCGGTCATTATCTAATCTATCTATTTCAGATCCTCTGTTAAGATTCTCCTTTGTGGCTTCGTCCATAAATGTTGCTGAAATGTTTTGAGTAAAAACTCCACCACTAAAGGTATTAACAATGCGGTTTGCTCTATAGATATATTCGTTATTGCCTATTCCTTCTTCATTTTTCTTGTTGAAGTTATTAATAGGCATAATCCCTGTTCCATCAATATCATAATCAGTAGGAAGATTAAAAGTTAATTTAAAAAGTGGTTCTTGACTATCATAATTCACTGAATTGTCAGGCAAAAACGGGTTATAATCTATTTCTTTAATATTATTATATAATATTTCACTTTGTTGAATCCATGCTGGATCACCCAATATTTTTAATTCTGCGGTTGCTTGGTCAGCGGGACTGTACAAAGAACTAGCAGCATCGGCTGATGGCCGGGCAGATTCTCCTGATCCCATTACCTCGCTTTGGTCAGAGGTATCTTGTGTGGTTCCCTTTACCGTACCTTCTCGGTTCGTTCTCGGATCTATTCCGGCTTCTGATAAGACAGATTGTGGTGCCATTCTAATATAATACAATGAATTATATTGTTGTTCAAAATTCAATACTTCGGTATTCTCTCCTGTAAACCAGTAATCATACTCCTTGTGTACTCCACGGAATCTTGCTTTTGGGAAATACTCACTAACCAAGTCATTTACTTGATAACTGGAGATAATATAAGTTATCTTATAAGAATGCTCATTACGTCTGTGATCATATTCTTTCGGTTCAATATGCGTGGTGATTTTGTACCACGCTACTGGACCTTGGGAACTGTCACGCAACCTCGCATATTTTTTTGCTTTTTCTACTGTTGGTCCAACCCCTCTGTCAACAGCCGGATCTTCGGTTATTTTAACTAATTGCTGATCAGTAATATACGTACTGGCTCGTATTAACAAATCCAAAACTTGGACTATTGGTTGTCCTGCAATTAAACTATATTTTCGGCGGGTGTTGTCGTTGCTTGTTTTTTGTGCCAGTGTTTGATTGGTTCTATTTCCTATAGGCAAATTTGCCAAATATGCTTCATCAAACTGAGCCATTTTTGCGTTAGCCAACCCAGAAGATTCATCCAATATAATGTCATATTCATTAGGTAATGCACCTTTTTCGGCAGCCTCACTTTTTTCATACCTGTTAAGAGCAGCTACTAATCCTTGCTTTAGTGTGGCTGCACGTTGAGATTTGCGATCACCTGCGTTGTCATCGTCTTCGTCGGGAGGGCCGGGGGTATCATCAGTTGAAGAGAAAACTGTCTCTCCATTGAGTATTTCAGACAATGATTGACCTGAAATTTCTATATTGTAAGGAATTTTTGAATACAATTGACCAAGCCCAACATATTGATTTACAGAAACTGCCTCACACGAATAAACAACAGATTGGTTTTGTACAGTAAATGTTATATTTCTCCATATAAATGGAATGAATTTTTCAATTACTGCATTAGAATCAGTGGTTTCTTCGGCTTTGTTTTCTGGTCGGACCAAATTTCCCGCTTCATCATATCCGTAAAACCGTATAACCATAAGATATATTTGACTGAAAGGGTTTTCATCTGAACCTTTATAATCAACTACTGCGTCCCTTAGGCGATCTAAGAAACTAATACCGTAAGGCTCAGTTAAACTAAAACGCAACGTTGTTGCATTATGTGCTCCTTGATTGGCCTTCCCAGTAACCAAAGAATTAATTTCAAGGTCATCAATATAGAAATCAACATCAAAATAAGGGTTTCGTCGGGAATTTTCTGGGGTTTTTATACCCCCTGATTGTACTAATAATGTACTGTTAAATAATTTTTTTTCGCCTGTTTGGACCATATTTCGGTAGTCTTCTGCTCGGGTCAGGTACATTGATACCGAATACGTGTAACTGCTGAATTCTGATAATATATTTGGTTTTGGTTTTAGTTCTGTTACAAAATTTCCGGGAATATTAACGTTTTCAATTACTACATCAGGCTCTATGGTCTCCCCTTGGAAATCATCGACCGATTCATCGCCTTCATCATCCGACGCAGTCTCTGGCTGCCCTTCGGGCTCATTTCCTAAAGGTGTTTGTCCTTGTACTCCGATTCCTGCTTGTGATAACGCATCAGTTCTTGGGGTACTTTCTACGCCGCCCGAATCACTTGATACAGTTCCACGTCCTTGCCCGCCAGTATCCTCCCTGTTCTCTCTGTCTTCTCTGTCTTCTCTATCTTCTACTGCGTTGGCAAGCGTGTCTCTTTGTGCGTCTAGCCCGGACTCAGGACGCTGTGTATTAGAGTTTGGAGATCGGGCACGCTGGGCTTGATCAACAATATCGCCAGAACTTGTGTCCGCTTGTTGTCTTTCTTCTGCAAGAGTTTCTTCTGCTTCTGCTAAAGATTGAAATGTTCCAGAGTCACCTACAATTACCCCGGGAACTTCGCGAACATCTCCTAAGTCTAAGCGGCCTCCTGTTACCTCCCGAGTTAATTCTACGTCTGAGTCACTTAGGGGGGTTGATTGGAATGCTGCTGATCTATCTGAAAGGGTTTCATCAACTGCAAGAGCCCTTTCTTGAGGACCAATGCCTTGAGAGATTGCTCTTGCTTTTTGTACTCTAACGTCGTTGTTGGGTTCGTAGTTTGGGAAGAACTCTTTCCAGCCGTCTGGGTCACCACCTGCGAGAAGTTCAACTAATGAAAGATCTGCCATAATAAAGTATTAAATTCCTAATGCTACACGCAAATTTTCTAATTGCGGTAATCTAATACTTACTCCTGAACGAAAGTCTCCCAAAGGATCTATGAGCGTGTTTGGGTTTCTTTGTGCAAACACCCACCAAAGACGAGATTCACCATACAGGTCGTGTGCCAGTAAGTCTGGGCGAAACTCGTATATTGAGTTAATTTCAAAACGCTTGTCAGTTGGGTCTTTGGGGATTGGCCTGTTCTGCATAAACCCAAGACGACCTGAACGCACATTTGTATCATAATAAGGACTAAACTGACTATACTGTTCCGCCATTACCAGAATCCTCTCTTAAGCAGTTTGCCTGATGCAAAATCACGAAGGCTAAATTGCTCACTAATTTGTTTGCGACTTTGAATTGGCAATAATGTTAAAGACAAACTTAATTCCGTCGGAACATATGTTGGTCGTTGTAAGGTGTTTGAAATCCTGTTTCTAGCAACAAAATCGGATATTTCGCTCGGTGATGTAGATAGTGTTTCAGCAGGAGCACCGGGTACCAGTGCTGATGCTGCTAATCGTGCAGCAGCACCATCAAACTGTTCAAGCAAACTGGAAGCGGTTTTTGCCCAAAAACTAGTATCTTCGGTGGGGTTACTGGCTTGTGGTTGGTTAAACCGGCTGGGTGCCGCTGCCCGAATATAATCTACATCATCAGGCAAATTATAGTTAAATTGCGAGATTACACACGGATGAAGATTGTATTGAAACTCTCCCAGTCCATCCAAGTATAACACTGGTGGCGGGGTTCCTCTTTGATCATCTTGTCCATAAAACATTTTCGTGGCAGAACGGAAAAAATGTATCACAGCCAACATATAATCTGCTTCTTCAGAGGTTTGTGCGGTAAAAGTTGCTTGAACTAATACCTCACCCGGATAGCTGTTTTGATAGAAATATGCACGATAATTTGAATGTGTTAAATCTTCATTGTTATAATTTGCATAATAAACCGTATCAATTTTCGGCGTATATGGAAATATTACACCGTTTGTTACCTGCAATGGGGCCAAAATGCCCGGGTCTGATGCTTTATAAAGATAATTTGCCTGTGGGGCAAGCGATAACTTGACTCGCCAGTCTGCATCCGCCGGATCTCGTCCTGCTCGCTGTGCTCTTGCTCCTTGAACAGTGTTTTGTTCAGAACCAAGAGACTCAAATGCATCTGGGTTTTGTTCCCTTGCAAGTTGTTCTGGTGGGGGCGGCAGATTAGGATCTACGCTTGATGCAGTGTTTGCCATAATTAATATTTATACTTGACAATAACACCCAATATAAGTACAATACGAGGTTGAATCGAGGAGTATCACAAGTACATGGCAGACCAAAAGCCAAAGAAACGCGTCAATTATCTAAACAACAGAGACATTCTAAAAGAAATTCACAAAAGCAAAAACACTTACTGTTCATTCCGGGATCGTGAAAACGACCATCAGTTTGATATTATTCTTCCTAGTATGGAAAAAATCAACTTACGGACAGTAGCAGAGGCTCGCCGGAATCGTGCTGCCCGTCTAACAAAAGAGACTGGCGTAAAGCACGATGAAAAGAAAATTCCAAATACCGACCTTGTTTTTCGTGTAACCACATGGGAACACATTCCTATGGTTCCGAAAAAGAAAGCCAAAAATTCTCGTTCTCCTGCTACCAAAAAGCGTAAGCTAGAAGACATCATGGACTTTGATGATGAGTTTGATAGTGAGAATACAGAAGAAATTGTAGATCCAGCCGACGATCCAGATGTAGAAATGGTGCGAATGAAAATGAATTTCCCTCCATTCTTTCATTATCGCATTGACAAAGACCGCAAACCATATCTTGTGGGCAAGAGCCATTGGAAAGGTGATTTGGAAACAGGACATTTTTCCAAAGACCACGGAACTATGACTCACAAGTTAGCCACTATGTTTATCAAGTTGTGTGAACGATATGCTACCAGATTTAACTGGAGAGGATATAGTTACAACGAAGAAATGCGTGGTCAGGCACTACTACAGTTAAGTCAGATTGGTTTGCAATTTGATGAGTCAAAAAGTCAAAACCCATTTGCATATTATACTGCAACTATAACTAATTCATTTACCCGTGTATTGAATACTGAGAAGAAGAATCAGAGTATTCGTGATGATATTTTGGAAATGAACGGTTTAGATCCATCTTGGACTCGTCAGTTTTCAAACACATCAGAAGCACAGATGATGGATGGTACTGCGGCATACAGAACCCAAAACAACAAAAAAAATTAAATTAGTCAGAGAAAATTTAAACTAACTTTATGAGCAATCTTTTCCAGAAAGCCATGGTGTTTACTGATATACACCTAGGACAAAAATCAAATAGTATATTACATAATCAGGACTGCGAACATTTTATTGACTGGATGATAGCCCTTGCAAAAAAAGAAAATTGCGAGACGTGTATTTTTATGGGTGATTGGCACCACCACAGAAATTCTATAAATCTACAAACGCTAAGCACTGGTATTAGAGCACTTGAAAAAATATCCCAAAATTTTGAACAAGTGTATATGATTCCGGGCAACCACGATCTATATTTTAAAGATAAACGTGATGTTCATGGAACTGAGTGGGCCAAACATTTACCCAATGTCAATGTATTAAACGACTGGTATGAAGATGGTGATTGTATCTTTGTACCTTGGCTTGTTGGTGACGAACACAAAAAGATCAAAAAGGCTGAAGCAAAGTATATGTTTGGTCATTTTGAATTACCGCATTTTAAAATGAATGCAATGGTTGAAATGCCCGACCATGGCGAGTTAAAGCATGATCACTTTGGCGGAATAGAGCGAGTGTATTCTGGTCACTTTCACCTTCGTCAAAAGCAAAAAAATATCTATTACATTGGCAATGCTTTCCCACATAATTTCTCTGATGCTGGTGATAGCGAGCGTGGATGTATGATTCTTGAATGGGGTGAAGAAGAAAGATTTTTCGCTTGGCCAGATCAGCCTCTATACAACACATTTAATTTGTCATATTTGATTGATAATGCTGATAGTATATTAAAACCAAAGATGCACGTAAGAGTGCCTCTTGATATAGAGATTTCATACGAAGAAGCAAACTATATTAAAGAAACCTTTGTTGAAAAGTATAATTTGCGTGAACTTGCACTAATGTCAAGTAAAAAGTCAGAAGTTGGCAATGATCACTCACCAGAACAAGTGCATTTTGAAAGTGTTGATCAGATCATCACAGACCAGATTACAAATATCAATTCTGAATTTTATGATCCAAATTTACTACTAGAAATTTATAGAGCATTATAAACTTTACAATATATGATTAAAATAAAAAATCTAACAGTTAAAAACTTTATGAGTGTGGGTAATACCACTCAAGCAGTAAACTTTGACCGTGATGACTTAACGCTTGTGCTTGGTGAAAACCTTGATTTAGGCGGTGATGGAGAGGGTAATCGTAATGGAACGGGAAAAACAACTATTATTAACGCTCTGTCGTATGCACTCTATGGTCAAGCATTAACAAGTATCAAGAAAGATAATCTTGTTAATAAAACTAACAACAAGCATATGATGGTAAGTTTAGACTTCTCAGTTGATAGTGTTGATTATCGTGTAGAACGTGGTCGTAAACCCAATGTTCTAAAGTTTTTTATTGACAACACTGAAACTGAACAATCTGATGATAATGCTCAGGGCGATAGTCGTGAAACTCAACACGAAATTGAGCGAGTGTTAAACATGAGTCATGATATGTTTAAACACGTATTGGCATTAAACACTTATTCACAACCATTCCTTAGTCTCAAAGCAAACGACCAGCGTGATATTATTGAGCAATTACTGGGCATTACCATGCTCAGTGAAAGAGCAGATCGTGTCAAAGAACTTGCCAAATCAACCAAAGATGACATTTCTCAAGAGGAAATGAGAATTCGTGCTGTCCAAGAGGCAAATAAACGAATTGAAGAGCAGATTTCTAGTCTAGAAAAACGCAGTAAAATGTGGCAAAACAAGAAAAAAGAAGACGTTGATAAATTATCAGCCGCCATTGAAAGTTTGTCACACGTTGATATTAATCAAGAAATAGAAAATCATCGGCTTTTAGATGAATTTAATACGCAGAAAAAAATGGTTGATGATGCTAATCGTTGGATCAAGTCATTACAACAAGAAAACACTCGTCTAGACAAACAATCATCAAAACTAGAAAAAGAAATAACACAACTAGAAGATCATCGCTGCTATGCTTGTGGACAAGAACTACATGATGAACAGCATGAGAGTATCCTTGCTGAGAAACGAGAAACTCTACAAGAAACCGCTCAACAAATTTCTGAGAATTCTGCTGAACAAGAAAAATATCAGAAAGTCATTGACGACTCTGGTGAGTTGAAATCACCACCAACAGTTTTTTATGATACCCTAGAATTAGCATATGAGCATCAAAGCAGTTTGGGGTCTTTGGAAAAGGAACTTGAACAAAAGAATTCTGAAGAAGATCCATATACCGAACAAATTGATGATATGAAAAATCAGGCACTACAAGAAGTTTCTTACGAGCATTTGAATTATCTAACGCGACTTCAAGAGCACCAAGACTTCCTGCTCAAATTATTAACAAACAAAGACTCATTTATTCGGAAAAAAATTATTGATCAGAACTTGAGTTATTTAAACGCAAGACTGTCTCATTATCTTGATAACATTGGATTACCGCATCAGATTGTATTCCAAAATGATTTAAGCGTAGAAATAACCGAATTGGGTCGTGATCTTGATTTTGATAACCTATCACGTGGTGAGAGAAATCGTCTTATCCTCTCTATGAGTTGGGCATTCCGAGATGTATGGGAAAGTCTGTATGGTTCAATCAATGTCTTATTCATTGACGAGTTGGTTGATTCTGGAATGGATACGTCTGGTGTTGAAAACAGTTTGTCACTTCTCAAGAAAATGAGTCGTGAAAGGAATAAATCTGTTTGGTTGGTATCTCACCGCGAAGATTTAATTGGCAGAGTAGAGAATGTGCTAAATGTAGTCAAGACAAACGGATTTACCGAATATAGTTTGGAAACTATGTAATGATTGATAGGGATGTACGGGTTTTACATTTAGAGCCAACTGATGTTTGTCAAGCAGCTTGTCCTTTATGTGCAAGAGAAACTGATCCACTATTTGATAAAAATAAAAAAAATCATTTAACGTATCAACAAATATCTAATTGTTTCCCTGAAGATAGAATAAAGCAGTTAGAAAAAATGTTCATGTGTGGAAATTATGGTGACCCGGCGGCAGGAAAATATACACTAGATATATACAGGAAGTTTAGAGAAATCAACCCCACGATAACGCTTGGGATGAATACTAATGGCGGATTACGCTCAAAAGAATGGTGGGCTGATTTAGCAAACATCTTTGACCAGACTTATGACTATGTGGTGTTTAGTATAGATGGTTTACGCGATACAAATCATCTATATCGGGTAAACGTAAATTGGGACATTATGATGGAAAACATTTCCACATTCATTAATCACGGTGGTTCTGCACATTGGGATATGCTGATATACCAACACAATCAACACCAAGTAGAAGAAGCAAAAAAATTAGCAGATGCTATGGGGTTTACTTGGTTTAGAGCAAAAGTAAGCAAAAGACCAGAAACAAAAACAATAAAACACCCGATTAATTGGAAAAAGCCAAAAGACAGCGTAACTGGAAAAATTGATTGTGCTGCGTTGAAAGATAAAAGTATATATATTGATGCACGTGGAAAAGTTAGTCCCTGTTGTTGGCTTGGAAACCGAGAGTATAACAACATTATTGATTTTCAAAAAATAAAAGAAAGTTGGAACTCTGAATCTCCACACCCAGTTTGTAAATCCACTTGTGGTACTACAAACGGTGAGACAACATTTGACCAACAATGGAAATACGAAGTACAAATACGATAGATGCCATCACCAAGTAAAAACAAAGGGAATAGTTTTGAAAGACAAACCGCAGATTTCTTAACCAATTTATATGGTGAGAAATTTTTACGGGCTCCGGGTTCGGGAAGTTATATAGGTGGTTCAAATGCAAAACGAAAAGAGTTTCTGCACGAAGGCCAAATAAGAACTTTCAAGGGTGATATTATCCCCGGTCAAAGTTTTCCCTTAATGAATGCAGAATGCAAAAGTTATAAAGAGTTTCCTTTCCACCAACTTTTTTCTGGATCAGTAAAGTTATTAGACACTTGGATAGAACAGTGTCTAGATCCTGCTGACCCAGAAGATTTCAATATTATTTTTATGAAATTCAATCGCAAAGGCACATACATAGCAGCACAACTAAAAAAAATTAACACCGAACTTAACTACGATAAACACTTCATATATCAAGGCCCCAATAACACTTCATGGCTTATAATGGAACATTCTCATTTTTGGCACTTAAATTCAGAAAATGTAAGGCACCTCTGTCAGGCATCCTAAACAACTCTTAAACAACTTATAAAAAACTTATAAACAAGCGGTAAAGGCTCGCACCGGCCAAACTCGGGTGCCGAGGAAAACTGGGCTTTTAAGTCACAGGGAACCGAAAACTTCTCGCCGCTAGGAGAACTCCGTCACTACCCGTATAGGATGAGGACAGCTTGTAAGACCCGCTGTTTGACGGTTTGAAAAGGCAATATTATAAAGGGCAAAAAGATGGGTTACGAACCCGGGTCGAATATACAAGACAACATTTGTATATTGGATTGCCGTTGGAAATGAGACGGAATGAGCAGGTACCGGCCAACCGCCTGTGAGTGTTTCATAAACAGAGCATATTGACGTTTTAAAGACCATTTATGCATCAGTTATAGAAACATATAGTTCTAATGTTGTGTGTCTGTGATACTCAGATAATGTTTTACAGTCTTTCTCTGCCCGTAAAGGGCTGAGTGTGTCTGATCAATCTAGATAATATTAGATTACTCACTTCGTTCGTTATATTGTTTTGATACTATATTATTAAGAAAAAGAAGTTGGTGAGCGAAAGCGAACCAACAGATGTGCGTAGCACATCTTCAAAGTGATAGTTAGTTCTTTGTGTGTGTTTGTGAGATCGGTGATTAAAAGAAATTTAAACCAGTTTTCTTGGTGGTTTCTAAGTTATCTTTGACTAATTGAGACATTATGTTTCTTTCGTGTGGGCTTAATTGTAGTGCTAAGTCGTAGGTTATACCACCACGCATAAACCAACACATCTTCACCAGTTCTTGTCTGATCTGGTTAGTTTCTTTCTCCATATTATCCACAATAGTGGCCACCTCTTCTTGGTCTGCTGCTAAGAGGCGGCCCCGAAAAGATTTGTCATATCCATTGTGTATCCTTGCTCAAAGGTATGATTACACTCTGAACACTCAACACTAACTGGTTTTAATTCTGATTTTCTCTTTCTTTCAGTGATAGTGTCACGGATCATATTAAAAAATTCACGATCAGTGTTATTCAAAAAATCTGCTATGTAAGCAGTTTCAGTGACATTTGCTTCGGGTGTTTTTATAGATATGATATTTTGTGCCAATGCATGAACTGTCATATCAGTAATTTTTGTTAATGCTTGGTTCATTTTTTCTATCTTTTCTTTCTCATCTATATCAGTGTCAGGCAACATTTGCAGAATTTTTTGTTCTTCAAACTGAATAGAGTTGTTTTCATTGAGATTTTTGTAGTTCATTGGCTTTAGATAGATTTCTAAATCACCACGAGCAATCGGGAGTGTATAGTCAGGTGATTCTATCTGGTCAAGTGCTTGTCTTAAATCAAGTGTTCTGTCTTCTTTGTTTTTGCATTCTGGGCATTGCACTGTTAAATCCAAATCGTGCCCATAAGTTGCAATGCGAATACCAATTAATATTGTGTCTATGTCACAGGCTGGTACAGCCCAAGCATTTTTGATATTTGGGACACAACTTTGTATTACGGATACCACGGCCTGACCATTATACAGTGCATCAGGTGTTCTATAAGAAATCTCATCCATTGCTGTCATAGGCAGCACCGGGTATTCGTTGTTTTCTGATGGTTGTAATGTTCCATCAGGGTAATACTGACCATCTGATGGCAACCGGATATAAATTGCTGGTTGTCTAAAATATCCTGCGAGTGGGTTCTGTGAATCGTTCATATTTCCTTCCATAAATAAAATAAGATATATCAGTTATTTATATACGCATATTATAGGTCAATCAAAATGGATGAAAGAGAAGTACAAGATATTTTAGCCCGTCTTGCAGATTTAATGGAAGAGGTTAATGAGGCACAAAAACGTGGCAAAGATGTCAGCAAAGAAGTCTATGATGAGATGGACAAACTCAAAGACAAACTTAAACAAGCCACTAAAGAAACCAATGATCTCAAAGGAGCGTTCAATAAATTAGGAAGAACCGCCACTGATTTAGGTAGATCAATGTACCGTGGTGATCAGGGTGCGTCTTCATTTAACGACTCTCTAGATTCTCTAAGTTCGGTATTATCTGGTTTGGTCTTTGCAATTCCGGGACTGGGAAAAGCTGCAGGAATTGCCTCGGTTGCAATAAGAGGTATGTCAAATTACTTACAGGCTGCTGCTGAACAGGGCGACACTCTTTATAGTAGCTATCAAGACTTAGCTAAATCTGGTGCAGCTACCGCTGGTGGTCTTGATCAAGTTTTTGAAAACCTTCAAAAATTTACAATGGGTATTGAACAACTTGACCAGTTCACCCAGATGATAGCGAATAATCGTCAGGAACTATCCAAATTCGCTCCAACAGTTGGTGAAGCGACCAACCAATTAGGAGAGATTGCCGCTGGGATTACACAAACAAACCTTCGTAGAGAATTTATGATGCTTGGGTATACCGTGCCTGAGATGAATGAGGCAATGGTAGATTATATTGCATTACAATCTCAAGTTGGGATGACACAGAGCCGAAGCACACGCCAGTTAACTGATTCTTCAGAAGAATACTTAAAAACTGTTGATGCACTCACCCGTGCCACTGGTATTCAGAGGGACCAGTTAGAGGAAAATATAATAGCTGCTCGTCGTGATCAACAATTTCGTGCAAAAATGTTGCAACTCAGAAATAGTGGAGAAGAGGAACGTGCTGAGCAAATAGAGCGGATGTTTGGCCTTATAGCAGAAGAATTCCCGGGTGCTGAAAAAGGTCTTAGATCATTAATAACAGGCTTCGTAGTAGGCGAAGAAGCCACACAGCTTATGGTCAGAACACGCGGCGAAGCACTTAAGCAAGCCACGGATTTGGCTGAAGGTGTCACCGATCCAATCCAATTTGTTGAAGATTTTGTAACGAGTTTAGGAGAATCAGCAAACAGAGATCTTGTGCTGGGGTTGACAGGTTCATTTGATCAAGCTATGGGTCAATTTTCTGAAGGTGCAGATGCTTTAAACAGTGCACAAGGAAATCTTACTGAGAGGATGAAAGAAGCTTATCTTGCACAAGAAGACACTACTGAACAACAAAACAGTTTAGTCGGAATGAGCACAGACTTAAGAATTGCTCAAATGGATACACGTGATGCACTTCAGGCTATGGTACAAGACGGTGTGGCACCTGCAACGGCAATGATGGAAAGTTTTGCAGGAGTCACACGAAGTGTTGTTGAGTTACTAGAAACAATGCCGTTTATCGGCAGAGAAGAAGGCGAACAAGCAGCAGGTGCTAATTTTCTTAGCGGATCTACAGCAGGAATGGACGCCATACCAGAATCCCCATCAATAATGGGCAGTGGTAAAGTAGAGTTTTCAGCGTCGGGAAAAACAGCATATGAGACACAAGAAGGCCGCGTTGTTGGAAGCCTAATTGATGCTTTAAAAACCAAAAGTACAATCACAGCTAAAGATTTGTTCTCTGGGCCCGGCGACCCGGAAGGCAATACTGCCAGACGCATTGTTAGAGGAATACCGGGAGTAGATTTAGACACCAATCTATCAGAAAGAAATGAAGACACAACGCTAATAAGTGCTCTCGCCCAGAGATACTTAGGTTTAGACAAACATGACGAAGCATCTGCTGGTAGACAATATAAAGATCAGGTTGCTGAAGAAATATCTAAGCAACTTGAGATTGGGTTGGATGAAATAAGCTCTTATCGCACAGGCGGGATTAGTACAGGCCCTGATTCGGGATATCTGTCGTTAATGCACGGTACTGAGGCTGTAGTCCCACTTCCTGATGGTGATTCAATTCCTGTATCTCTAAGTGGATTAGGAAATTTTGAAAATATCATAGATGGATTCACTAATAACCTTGGTGGCACTTTAAATTCATTTGATAATATTAGTAGTGGTTTTAATAATGTCATGACATATATGACTGATATTAATAATATGACAAATACTTTTGTTGATGGCATTGAAACACTGTCAAATAATATGACATCTCCTGTCAATGACAACAGTCCAAACGAACAAACTCAAACACTAAATCGCAATTTACGAGAACAGTTGAGAAGTATTCAGGATCAAACTACAAAATTAGACAGTTTAATCAGAGTTTCAGAATCAAACAACAGCATTATGAGTAAAATCCTACAGAACTCATATGCATAACGGTAAATAAAAACATGGCCAAAATGACAAAAACCAGCAGTGGTGGCTGGAAAAAATACTTTAAAGTAGCAGATCCCGGTGGAAACTTAAGTCCAATATCTGGAAACAACAACCGAGGTATAAATTACGGAACCGGATATGGTGGATCTACCTCAGGTTCAGATGTATCTTTTAGAAATTACCAAAGCCGATTACCAGAAGTTTATACTGGACACCCTAACCGTGTTGAAAGATATAACCAATATGAAAACATGGACATGGATGCAGAGATCAATGCTTGTTTAGATATTTTGGCAGAATTTTGTACTCAAGAGAATGACCAGAATGGTACTCCATTTGAAGTAAATTACATGGATGATCCAACCGACAATGAAGTTGATATAATCAAAAAGCAACTTCAGCAGTGGTGCAAGATCAATAAATTAGACCAACGAATTTTTAAACTGTTTCGTAACACTATCAAGTATGGTGATCAGGTATTTGTAAGAGACCCAGAAACATTTGAGATGTACTGGGTTGATATGACAAAAGTCAACCGAGTAATCGTCAATGAAAGTGAAGGCAAGCGTCCAGAACAATATGTTATTCAAGACATTAATCCAAACTTTCAGAATTTAACTGTTGCACCAAAAACAACTACGGATTATCAGGTAACACCAACTTCCGGTGGTTATCAAAGCCAGTATAACAGAACTGTTCCCAATGCCCCATTAGGTCAAGAAGGAAGATTTTCTACTACAGCGAATGAAATGTGCCTTGACGCTGAGCACGTTGTGCATATGAGTTTGTCTGAAGGACTTGATATGTACTGGCCGTTTGGTCAGAGCATACTAGAAATGGTATTCAAAGTATTCAAGCAAAAGGAATTACTTGAGGATGCTATATTAATTTACCGTGTTCAACGTGCACCAGAACGCAGAGTATTTAAGATAGATACCGGCGATATGCCAAGTCATTTGGCTATGCAGTTTGTTGAAAGAATTAAAAATGAGATTCACCAACGTAGGATTCCTACAAATGATGGTGGTGGTGATCAGGTATTAGACTCAAGTTATAATCCTCTGTCAACACACGAGGATTATTTCTTCCCACAATCAGCAGACGGACGAGGAAGTTCAGTTGATGTACTTCCCGGCGGCCAGAATTTGGGCGAGATTGATGATCTTAAGTATTTTAACAACAAGTTAGCACGAGGACTTCGTGTTCCATCAAGTTATCTTCCAACTGGACCTGAAGATTCAGAAAGAACTTCAAATGACGGTCGTTTGGGAACTGCCTTAATACAAGAGCATAGATTTAATCAGTATTGTCAGCGACTACAACGGTTAATAATACAAAAACTAGATGATGAATTCAAAATGTTCCTTCGTTGGAGAGGGTTCAATATTGATGCAAGCTTATTCAACTTATCATTTACTCCGCCACAAAACTTTGCAAGTTATCGTCAGGCTGAACTTGATAATACTAGGATCAATGCATTCCAGAGTGTTGAAGGTTTGGGATACATCAGCAAAAGATTTGCCCTAAAACGTTTCTTAGGTCTAACCGAAGAAGAATTAGTAGAAAACGAACAACTGTGGGCAGAAGAACAAAGCGAATCAGAACCAGCAGAAGCATCTGGCCAAGATTTGCGTTCAGTAGGAATGATGCCGGGTGACATGGATAGTGACCTTGAAACCGCTGATGACCTTGATCTTGATTTAGAAGGCGATGATCTTGATCTAGAAGGTGGAGATGACGTAGGCGGTGATGCAGAACCAGATGAAACTTGATTTTTTCGTTTCATCTACAAGTCATTTACGTTTCAACAAATGAAACGCAAAATTTCCATCAACACCATACAGGAGGCGAAAGGATGGCAGATGTAACAGCCGCAACCACGCTAGAAGATTTTTCCGGTAAAGGATATGAAGCAGGGTTCTTTACTGATATTGATCAAGATACCATTGAACCCGGATTAAATGAAGATGTAATACGTTTTATATCTGCAAAAAAGAATGAACCCGAATGGTTATTGGAATGGAGATTAACCGCTTATAGAAATTGGTTAAAAATGGAACATCCTAATTGGCAGTATGTACATTATGACCCAATTGATTATCAGGCAATTTCTTATTTCTCAGCCCCAAAATCAGATGCAGACCGCCCAGAAAGCCTAGATGATATAGATCCTGAGATAAAAGCCACTTATGACAAGTTAGGTATTCCTTTATATGAGCAAGAAATGTTGGCAGGGGTGACTAACGTTGCAGTGGATGCTGTTTTTGATTCTGTGTCTGTGGCTACGTCGTATAAAGAAAAATTAGCAGAGAAAGGTATTATATTCTGCTCAATGAGCGAGGCTGTACAAGAGCATCCAGAATTGGTAAAGGAATATCTGGGAACAGTTATACCACATAATGATAACTTCTTTGCAGCACTTAACTCTGCTGTTTTTACAGATGGTTCATTTGTTTATATTCCAAAGGGTGTGAAATGTCCAATGGAGTTATCAACATACTTTAGAATTAATGCAGCCAATACAGGACAGTTTGAGAGAACTCTTATTATAGCCGAAGATTCTGCAACCGTTTCATACCTAGAAGGTTGCACAGCACCAATGAGAGATGAACACCAACTACACGCTGCAGTCGTTGAGTTGGTTGCATTAGATAACGCCCAAATAAAGTATTCTACTGTTCAAAACTGGTACCCCGGTGATAAAGAGGGAAAGGGTGGTGTATATAACTTCGTTACTAAACGAGGGATGTGTAAAGGTGATAATTCAAAGATATCTTGGACACAAGTAGAAACCGGCTCTGCTATAACGTGGAAGTATCCTTCTGTTGTGCTAAAAGGAGACAACTCAACGGGCGAGTTTTATAGTGTTGCAGTAAGTCGGATGCGACAGCAAGCAGATACTGGCACAAAAATGATTCATCTTGGTAAAAATACCAATAGTACAATTGTGTCAAAGGGAATATCAGCAGACGAAGGTACTCAAGTATATCGTGGTCTTGTGAGGGTGGCACCAACTGCAGAGAACGCAAGAAATTACTCACAATGTGATTCTATGTTGATGAGTGATACTTGTGGTGCTCATACTTTTCCATATCTTGATATCAATAATAGTACTGCACAATTAGAACATGAAGCAACTACCTCTAAAATCGGCGAAGATCAAATTCTATATTGTTTGTCTAGAGGCATATCAGCAGAAGACGCAGTTTCTATGATTGTCAATGGATTTTGTAAAGAAGTTTTCAGAGAGTTGCCAATGGAGTTTGCAGTAGAAGCACAAAAATTATTAGAAATAACACTTGAGAATTCTGTAGGTTAGACCTAACACCAGACAAATTTTATATCAATAAAAGAATAAATATTATTATGAATTTAAATGAAATGTTTGATTTGCCCCCTGATGATTTTCAAGATATTGAAGATGATAACAGTACAATAGGACTTGATGATCTTAGAAAAAGTCGACTAACGCTAATGCAAATCAATAAACTCCGACGAATGCAAGATGTTCGTGCATATGAGGAACAACAAAAAGTTGAGCGTATAAAAAAACAATACTCCCAATCTGGTGGTGACGCAGAATCTGCAATGGAACTGTAATTTTCTACAAAAATCAATAATATCCCGCTAAAACATTATTTTTTTACAAAAATATGCCCTAAACACCCGTTTTATGTAACATTTTTGTAAATAATATCAAGACGAGCCATATCTGGAGGATCTAATGGAAAAGTTTGAACGTCTGATCGAATACGTGATCAATGATGAAGAGGCAAAAGCTCGCGAACTATTTCACGAAATTGTCGTGGAAAAAAGTCGTGACATTTACGAAAACCTCATGTCCGAAGAGGACACAGAAGAACTCGGTGGCGACGCTGCTGATGACTTTATAACTGATATCGAAAGTGATGAAGAGGGCATGTCAATGGATTCGGAAGATGATTCCGAAGAAGATGATATGGACCTTGGAGACATGGAAGATACTGATAACGGTGATGACGCCGAGGAAGAAGTTGAAGAACTTGAAGACCGTGTAGTTGATGTTGAGGACAAACTTGACGAACTAATGGCTGAGTTTGAAACATTAATGACTTCTGAAGAAGGCGAAGAATCAGTACAAGACATGGGCGACATGGAAGACACAGAAGAAATGGGTGACGAGCCAAGCGACATGGAAGACGAAACGCTTGAACTTGACGAAGCCCTTGAACTTGAAGCCGCTCCTAAAGCAAAAGATTCAGAAGAAAGCTTTGTGCATGACAAAAGCACAGTAGCTGCAAACTCAGGTGCCAAAGGCATCGACGCTGACCCATTCAAGTTGGGTGACAGCGACGAAAAAGGCCGCAACGCACCTGACGCAAAGGACATGGGTCATACCACGCACGTTGATAAGCTTGACAAAGCACCAACTGCAACAGACTCAGAGCCAAGCGAAGTCAACACAAAAAGCACATTTAACTAAGGATATCAAATGAGTCATTATTTGAAAGAACACCTCACATTCGATGCAGCCCAGATTGTACTTGAGGATGCAGATAATGGCAAGAGTTTGTATATGAAAGGCATTTGCATCCAAGGTGGTGTAAAAAATGCCAATGAGCGTGTTTATCCAGTCAATGAAATTGATACAGCAGTAAAAACTCTTAACGAAGAAATTACGAGCGGAAACTCTGTATTAGGTGAAGTTGACCATCCAGATGATCTAAAAATCAATCTTGATCGTGTGTCACACATGATTACAGAGATGTGGATGGACGGACCCAATGGTTACGGCAAACTAAAAGTTTTGCCAACGCCCATGGGTGAACTGGTTAAAACAATGCTTCAATCCGGAGTTAAATTGGGTGTTTCAAGCCGTGGAAGCGGTAATGTTGACAACACAACAGGACATGTCAGTGACTTTGAAATAGTCACTGTTGATGTAGTAGCCCAGCCCAGTGCTCCTAACGCATATCCAACGGCAATTTATGAAGGTCTTCTTAATATGAAGAATGGTCATAAGTTGTTGGAAATGGGAAAGGAAGCTGGAATGGACAACAAAGTTCAAAAATACTTGAAAAGCGAAGTAATTCGCCTAATCAAGGATTTGAAAATCTAGGGAGAAACGCATGTTAGATGCTATCAAGCCATTACTAGACAGCGACCTAATCAACGAAGACACTCGCCAAGAGATCTCCGAAGCTTGGGAAGCTAAACTTAATGAGGCTCGTAATGAAATCCGTGCAGAACTTCGTGAGGAGTTTGCAGGAAAGTACGAGCATGACAAACAGGTAATGGTGGAAGCATTAGATCGCATGGTTACAGACGGCATCACTAGTGAGGTCCAAGCTGTCAAGGAAGAAAAGAAAGCCTTGGCTGAAGACCGCGTCCGTTTCAACAGTAAGTTAAAAGAAAATGCCACGAAGTTTAACGACTTTATGGTTTCTAAACTTGCTGAAGAAATTGGCGAACTACGTGAAGAACGTGGCACACAAGAGAAAGCAATTTCCAAAATGGAAAGCTTTGTCACTCGTGCACTGGCTGAAGAAATTGCCGAGTTCCAGAAAGACAAACAAGCAGTCGTGGAAACACGTGTTCGTTTAGTTTCTGAGGCTCGGGATAAGCTAGAAACACTCAAGAAGAAATTCGTTCAAGAGAGTTCTGGCAAAATGAGTCAGGCTGTTGCCAAGCATCTTAAAGCTGAACTTGGACAACTTAAAGAGGATATCAAAGCTGCTCGTGAGAACACCTTTGGTCGCCGTATCTTTGAGGCATTTGCATCTGAATTTGGTACAACACATCTCAACGAAAATGCTGAGATGCGTGAACTAAAGAAGATCCTTGCTGATAAAGATCAGAAGTTGGCCGAGGCCACCGAAACCATGAAAAAACAAACTCAAATTGTTGAGTCAAAAGAACGCAGAATTCGCATGATTGAAGAAGGCAACAAACGTAACGCTGTTATGGAAGAGTTGCTTGCTCCTCTAAATGAAGAGAAGCAAGAAGTCATGAAGAATTTGCTAGAAAATGTCCAGACCTCACGGTTGCGTAAGACATTTGACAAATATCTTCCAGCCGTGCTGGCAGAGAATGGTAACAAGAAGTCCAAAAAACAAACTGTTACTGAATCTGTTCGTGAGGTTACTGGAGATAAAACTGCCCAGACAAATCAGGACAATGAATCACAGTCAAACGTGATCGACCTGAAGCGTTTAGCAGGGCTTTAATACTTTAAAAGGAAAAAGGAGACATATAAATGTCACAAGAACTACTCGAAGGCCGTTGGAACGAGACTAAAGACGCCCTGTTAGAAGGACTACAGGGGTCACGTCGCTCCAGCATGAAGGTTATCCTTGAGAATACGCGTCAGCATCTCAAGGAATCTGCTGCAGGTACCACCATGGCAGGTAACGTTGCTACACTTAACCGTGTAATACTACCAGTTATCCGTCGTGTTATGCCAACAGTTATTGCTAACGAACTCGTTGGTGTTCAGCCAATGACAGGACCTGTTGGTCAGATCCACACACTACGTGTGCGTTATGGCGACGGTGTTACTGACAACTCAGCAGCAAGCACAAGCACAACTGCTGGTGAAGAGGCACTAAGCCCCTTCAAGATTGCACAGGCATATTCTGCTAGTGTCGGCGATACAGCTAACGATTTCCGTGGCTCACCAACAGCCGGTCTAGAGGGTGCTGGCGGACGTAATATTTCCGTACAGATTCTCAAACAGGCAGTTGAAGCCAAGACACGTAAGCTACAGGCTCGCTGGACATTCGAAGCCGCTCAGGACGCACAGTCCATGCACGGTATCGATGTCGAGGCAGAAGTCATGGCTGCTCTTGCACAGGAAATTACTGCTGAAATTGATCAGGAGATTCTCCTCAGCCTTCGCAGCCTAGCTGCCGTTGAAGAGACTTTTGACCAGTCAACAGTTTCCGGTACTGGCACATTCGTCGGTGATGAGCACGCTGCTCTTGCAGTTCTCGTTAACCGTGTTGCCAACAAGATTGCACAGCGTACCCGTCGTGGTGCTGGTAACTATGCCGTTGTTAGCCCTCAGGCTCTTACAGTCCTCCAGAGTGCTACAACATCCGCATTTGCTCGCAGCACAGAAGGTACATTTGAAGCACCAACAAACACCAAGTTTGTCGGTACACTCAACGGTGCTATGCGTGTATTCGTTGATTCTTATGCTAATGATAACACACCTGTTCTCGTTGGTTATAAGGGTTCAAGCGAGGCCGACGCACCTGCATTCTACTGCCCATACATTCCATTGATGAGCAGTGGTGTGGTACTGGATCCGTCCACATTCGAGCCAGTAGTCAGCTTTATGACGAGGTACGGATATATAGAATTGACAAATACTGCCAGTTCGTTCGGTAACGCTGGAGATTATGTCGGTGAAATCGCCGTTAATAATCTAAGCTTCAGCTAAAACTAAACTTAAAAGTTTAAGTTTGAACAGGGCCTTCGGGCCCTGTTTTTTTTTGTCTGCAATATTTTATTTTGTGCTTACTTATATAAATAAAAGTATGAATAAATATAAAAAATGGTATGAGCAAATAGTAGACCGTGCAAAAGATAGAGTTCTTAATGGATATTTTGAACGCCACCACATTTTACCACGTAGTCTTGGTGGACTTGATACGACCGATAACATTGTATGTTTAACAGCAAGAGAACATTTTATTTGTCATTGGCTTTTGACGAAGTTTACGGTTGGTGAAGAAAGAGACAAAATGATATATGCATTGCGTATGATGCGAGCAAACAAATCAGGTCAACGTTATACTAATAAGATTACTGCAAGAGTATATGAAAATTTAAAAATAGAATATGCTGAAATACAAAGACAACGAATACTTGGCGAAAACAACCCCATGTATGGCCGCACACATTCTGAAGAAGCTAGACGAACTATTAGTGAAAAGAACATAGGCAATAAACTAACTAAAGAACAACGGTCAAAACAAATTAAAGCTCAGACAGGCAGAAAAAGAAAACCATTTAGTAAAGAGTGGAAAGAAAAAATGAGCCAAGCACATAAGGGTGAAAAAAATCACCGTTATGGTGTCGAAGTAAGTGAAGAAACACGTGCAAAGATTAGTGCAAAAATGAAAGGAAGAAAACAGAGTGAGGAAGAAAAGGCTCGTAGGAGTTTATCTAATCTGGGTAAAACAAAGCCCAAAAAACTCTGCCCTCATTGTAATCAAATGATATCAGTAAACACTTACCCCCGCTGGCACGGCAAAAATTGCAAGCACAAGTATTCACCTTAAAGTTTAAATAATATTATATTATTAATATAATATTGGAAAGAATCAAATGTTAGAATCATTTTATGAACTAGTAGAATACATTGAAGAATCAACGTTTGATGCGTGTCTACTCAGAATCAATGATTTTGCTAAAAACTGTGTTGAAAATGAAGAAAAATATGCACTTGTAATAGCAGAAAATTCACAACCTACAAAAACATTTGATGAATATGTTTTTTTATGTTCAAAATATTTTAATCATTTAAAAAATGAAAAAATCTACGTAAATGACAAATTTTATTTTGATATTTTGCAATCATCTGGGTTTAATGCCGTGTATAGGATATATGGAAATGCAAAATTTGATTTTGACCTTGCATTATGTAACAAAGTAAGTCAGGCTAATTCAGAGATTGATAAAATAGAGTTTAAATTTCAACGACTGAGTGGAAGCAGACATGATCATAATTACTACATAATGAAATTTTTAGTAAATTCTGGAATTTTAGAAGATACACTATGGTCTTTTTTAAATGGCAATAAATTTTATTCTAATTTTAATAGATTTTTGGGCATTAAAGAACATGATTATGAACTTTTTCCAGAACAATGGGTAGATGGTGAAGTATGGGCACCATTGATGACAACAATAGATATTGATAATGCTAAACGGTGCGGAATCATAATTAACTGTGAATCAAGTTATCATGGACACGGTCCTTGTTATAGTGAAAAACTGGTTAAATGTGCATTAGCCAAAAGACCATTTATTGAGGTAAGTTCACCGGGTACTATTGAGGATTTACATAATTTAGGATTCCAAACATTTCCTGATCTTGTTGATGAATCATATGACAGAATTTTAGATCCCCAAAAGCGAATAGAAAAAATTTGTGATGAAATCCAACGACTTGCAAAATATGATATACAATATATAAAAGATTATATTGCTGAACATACTGAAATTTTCAGTAATAACTTTAACCTTTTCAGAAAAATGTATGAAGGAGTTGTTAATAAAGATATTGACAAAGTGATTATAGAAAAAACATCATAGAAAAGATATTAATAATACGGCATCCGTTACTTTTAATTTCAACATTAATATAAATAGTATATAGAACAAACTCAAAAAGAGAAAACTATGCCAAACAAAACGATAAAATTTTATTTTCAGGTAACCTCTAAAACCCAAGACGTTCCTACAAATGTGTACTTTACAGTTGACGACCAAGAAACCCAATCCTTTTCTTTTGATCATACTGGAGAATTTACTGCATTCCACGAACATGAGGAATCGCGTGTCATTAGTGTTGATGTCGATGCTCCTTACCCACCAAATGAAGAAGAATCTCCAATCGAGTTACCGGACTCACGATTGCCATCAATGCATATAAAAGTGGAATCAGAAAATGGAGACCTTTTATTGGTCGACGCAAAAGAAAACTACACCACAGAGCACGGTTTGTCTTATACAGAAGAAAAATTTACTCCTAATGGTCCCTATCGAGACATAATATCTGAACCTATACTCAGTGGAAGTACTGAAACGGGCTGGTATGATTTTAAAAATCATTATGCATTAGGACACGGAGATGGCAATGATGGAATGGGCAATCTTCCAATTTATGATGGTTCAGCAGTAGAATTTCAATTTGGATACGATTTTTACAGAAGTTCTGAACAAGCATAGTGCGATATTATGATCTATAAAACGAATATAAATAACATTAACACATTTGGAGTTTAAAAAATGAATAGACTAATAAAGATTTTTGGAAATGGGAGCACTGAAGTAGAAAACCCTGAAGTTGTTATTAAACTTGATGACTCAGAAGTTTTTTCAGGTGCTATTTCATCAGGACCAGATATTGAGATTGCTTCGTGGACAGAGGGCAAAGAACAAGTTACCAGAAAACTCGAAATAACTGCAGTGAGTGGCGAATTGAGTTATAGTGATGCACGGAGCACGTTTCTCGGCGAAAACTCATTGAGTGATCCTGAATTGGATAATGCTATCTATATTACCGAGGACGACGGTGACGTCGTCAGCGATACCAATGATAACGTGTTAATGGACGGCGAACCATTTGATACTGGCGAGCCAGATGACAGAAGTAAATTGTTTGGTCAGTGGCAAATCAAAATTCCCGAGGGAAGCACGATGACGTGTGATTTCACTGTAGGTGCTGCACCTATTCGATATTGGAAACCAGAAACCTCATATATTGAAGGGAATGTTGTGCAGTTCTATTCTGAGGAAAGTGATTCTACGGATTATTACCGTGCACTACAACCTGTACCAGCAAATACTGAACCTACAAACTCTACCTACTGGGATAGGATAGTTGAATAACACTTGATCATGATTTAACTATTGGATAACAAACAGTATCTTAAAGAATTAGTGGAACTTTAGTTCCACTTTTTGTTATGGGAATAAAAAATTATATGCAAAATTTGTATCACTGGACACTTTTAAAGGCGAAGATGATAAAAGAATTTGCATAAATACTATTAGTAACACAATTCGGTGTTTTATGCAGCGTACAACCCACTGCGTAGCGGCTAGAACCCGCAAAGGACTTCTAAAAGGAGAAACCAAATGGGACGTCCACTAAAAATTGCAAACGCTAATACAGCAAACGATATAGATCGTACTATTAGAACTCAAGATCCAGAGTATTACAACAAGCCAGAAGGTGCTGATAACACTTACGGTGTTGTTGGTGGTGATGTATCACTTTCTGGTAACAAGCAGATTACTTGTCGAGCAAAAGTCGGCGACAACGCTGAAGGCGATGGATTCATCGTTCGACAAAAAGGTAGTAAAAAATATCTTGTTAATGTTGGCGGCAATGTTGGTCCTTGCTTCCTAGTTGACAAAGACGATGGCACTTTAGAAGACAATGAAATGACAGTTACAGCAACTGATGATTCATCTGTTGCTTTCCGTTTGGCACGTTTCTCAAACCGTTGGGGAATAGACTTTGAAGGTAATAGTTACATTGTTACATTCAATGCACCTGATCCAGATGTTGGTGACCGGGCAATTCTTGATGGCGTTGACAACGTCACAATATCTGCTGTTCAAGTAGATGCAAGCTAAATTATCATATGTAATATGATCTACAGAGTCCCGTTAATCGGGACTCTTTTTTATCAAAATGTGATATGTAAAATAATGGCAAACTATACTGCATATGCTATTGGCAATGGAAACAGCCGCACTAATATTGATATCAGTCTTTTAGAATCACACGGAAGTATCTACGGGTGTAATGCATTATACAGGGATATGACCCCAGATGTATTAGTTGCGACCGATCAAGGGATAGCCAAAGAGATTGAAAATACAGGCTACCCAAAAAACAATAAATTTTATACCAGACGCCCAGATACTAAGAAAGGGTCTTTAGATTTACCTGCACAATGGCGAGGATGGAGTTCGGGACCAGCAAGTGTAGCATTGGCGTTAGATCAGGGGCATCACAAAGTGTATTTAATAGGACACGATTTTGGAAGTTCTGATAAAGTGTTCAACAATGTATATGCAGGTACCAATAACTATCGTGCAGTTGGCGGTCCTCCCACATATGCTGGTAACTGGGTTAATCAAATTAAAACGCTTCTAGGTACATATAAGAATGCAAAAATTATCCGCGTAATTGGAGAAACATCTGCCACAGTTCCAAAACTGAACAAAATTGAAAATTACAGTGAAGTCAATATTGATACATTTCTTGCAAGTATAAATACTTGAAGGACTGGGATTTATGAGCACCTATAATAAAATTGCTGGAAACTATTATTTAATAACGGTTGAGCCGGGCACAGGAGATGTATCAACAGATAACGTCAGTATACAAACGCATACCGTAAAAATTGATGGTAATTTGTCTGTAACTGGTAATACAACAACCATCAATGTTGAAGAAACTACAATCAAAGACCCTTATATTGTATTAGGTGCAGAAAATACCGGCGATTTTCCAGAGGTTGGGATAATTGCACAAACCGGTGCCAATGATTTGGCTGGGTTACGCTATAACTCAAATGCAAACCAGTGGGAAGTATCAGATGATGTTGACCTTGATGGTAACGGCAACTATGAGCCACTTGCCACTTCATCCGCAGCGGCACCCGGCGGAGACACAAACGCAGTACAGTACAAAGCCGGTGAAACAGCATTTGGTGGCACTAACTATTTCACAGTAGATGTTGCAAATAATGCAATTGGTTTAGATGGTAGCCAGACATTATTCCAACAGTCAAATACACCCACCGCTGTTCCAAACGCTACAGTGGTCTATGGCAACACCCCAGACCTCGGTGATTCAGGTGTTTATGTACAAAATGTAACTGAATTAGATGAGTTAGTCGCATACAAACGAGCCAGAAAACTGGCATTAATACTTTAAGGATTTTAAATGGCAATAACAGTAAACACAGTTGATACCAGTGTAAAAACAATATATACCAGTGTCGATGATACTGTTGTAACTTTTTTTAGCATTACTAATACAAGTAATTCACCTGTAGCAGTAGATGTGTATCTTGTCCCAAGTGACATTAATGATTTTTCAACAATAGTAGAATCTGCAGTTGTTTTATCTAATTTAGAAATAACAGCGGACGACACATATCAATTCTTTGTTGGTGGTGAAAAATTATTATTAAGCGAAGGTGATACAATTCAAATCCAAGCAAGTGAAATTAACGCTATTAATACTTGCGTAAGTTTTACAGAGGTATAATGGGTTACTTTGTTAAAAACCGAGAATTGCGAAGTGCTACCAAGAGTGTAGTCGTTCCTACTGGTGATTCAACTACACGACCAGAGACAGCGGTTTTTGGAAGTTTTCGCTATAACACTGATGTTGGATCTTTAGAATTTTACAATGGCTCATTGTGGCAATCAGTCAACATTGCTGGTGAGACTGATATTTTTGTTGACTCCTTTACAGGAGATGGTAGTACAACAACATTCACAATGAGTACCGATGTCAGTGAAGCCAATCAAGTAATTGTGTTTGTTGGTGCTATCTACCAATCACCTGTGACATACTCAATTACAGGATCTAATACAGATATCACATTTACTTCGCCACCACCACCCGGCGAAACTATTAATGTTATTCATAACTTAGCAACCAACCAACCGGGTTAATGGCTATAAATACTCAAAAGGATAGGTATGGCTATTAATAGAATTTCAGGTCGGATGCTGCAGGACAACCTGCAAAGAGATGACGATCTATCAATCCAAGGAAATCTTCTGTATCTTGATGTTGGAAACAGCAGAGTTGGCATCGGTACTCAATCTCCCGAATCAGAACTTGAAATTGTTGGTAATATTTTAGTAGGAAACACTTCTGTTACTGCAACTGGTATCGTGTCGGCAGGAGAGATACAGTTATCTCCTACAGGCAATATTAATGTTTCCGGTGTAAACATCAATAATCTTGCAGATCCTATAGCAAACTCTGACGCTGCCACTCGGCAGTTTGTCGCGAATTCTATTTCTGATGCAACATTTGAGATTAGCGATTCCGAGACAACCGAAACAATAGACGCTGGTGACACTATTATAATACAGGGGACAACTGATCAGATACAATCTCAGTTGTCTGGTACTACGTTTACCATTGGATTAACCGATGATGTTGGTATAGTAGGCAATTTAACGGTAAATGAAACCTTATTTGTTGATAGTATTGATATTGAAAACGACATATCGGGTGGTGGCAACTTAACAATACCCGGGGAGATTACCGGCAATTCAATTGTAGCGAATTCAGCACTAACCCTACCATATTTAAATAAAAATGCATTAGTTTTTACTAATACTGACGAAACGTTGACAACTTATGCTAATGTTCGTTATGACGGTGTGGGGGCAATTGATATTGATGGGGTAGCTGTTGATATTGATAATATTGAAATATCTGGTAATACTATTTCGTCATTAGATGATTTAAATTTACAAGCAGCCGACGGTAGTTCTGTTTCTGCTGCGAATGTCAATATAGTTGATAATGATACTCCGACTTTGGTTTATTTTGTAGACAATCAAGGACACATAACAACTGATAATAATTTTTCATTTGACAATTCTACCTTGACTGTAACGGGGAATGTTACTGCTAATCGTCTCGTTATTGATAATATTGTTATTGATAATAATGAAATCTCATCAGATAGTAATCTTATAATTTCTGCTGAAAGCAGTAGTGTTGTGACAGTTGATAATACCACTGGAATTATAGTTCCAATTGGCACAACAGCCGAAAGACCAGTTAATCCTGAAGCAGGTACAGTAAGATGGAATAGTGATGTCAATTATATAGAAGTATATGACGGCGTTGAGTGGGAATCATTGGGCACCGATGTTACATTCATTACCAGTCAAATAATTGAAGGCGACGACAGCACCACAGTGTTCACTTTGGATCAAGAAGCAACAACAGCAGGTGTGCTGGTATATATTAACGGTGTCGCACAGGTGCCCGGAACATCCTATACTGTTTCTGGTAATGAAATAACATTCGTAGAAGCCCCATTAGTTTCAG